>Ga0315549_1000671_pt1 | contig 39632 bp, 33 predicted proteins | sample SalMarSW160200MG_FD_203101 | JGI IMG/M metagenome (GOLD analysis project Ga0315549, IMG submission 203101) | Salt marsh sediment microbial communities from the Plum Island Ecosystem LTER, Massachusetts, United States - Salt Marsh Sediment SW1601-200 ...
TGATATTATGAAAAAAGTCTCAATAACTATATTTGTATTGTTCATTTTAGTTTATATATTGCCGCTATATGTAAGACCTCTGGTTATTCCGGATGAGACCCGGTACGCCGAGATTGGCAGAGAAATAGTCGAAACCGGCGACTGGATTGTCCCTCGACTTGACGGATTGCGGTATTTCGAAAAACCTATCCTCGGCCATTGGCTCCATGCGCTGAGTATCAAGATATTGGGCGCAAGTGCATTTACAGTGCGCCTGCCTTCGGCTTTGGCTGTCGGATTGTCGGCTCTGATACTGTTTTTTTTTGTTCGCCGCTTTACAAGCGACGCAACGTCTGCGATTATGGCAGCTTCTGTCTTTCTAACATGCCTTGAAGTATTCGCCGTAGGGACATTTTGTGTTCTGGATAGTATTTTTTCCATGTTCATTACGGCCTCTATGGCGGCATTCTTCCTTGCTTTTATGGAGACACGTCCAATAACAAGAATTATATTTCTCGCCGGTGCAGGCATTGCGTTTGGTTTGGCATTTTTAACCAAGGGATTCCTGGCATTTCTGATCCCTGCAATTGTATTTGTTCCCTTTGCAATCTGGCAACATCAATTGAAAGAATTACTTCGTGTTTTTTGGTTGCCGGTAATCACTGCTGTTATCACAGCCCTTCCCTGGGGTATCATGATTCATCTTAAGGAGCCCGATTTCTGGCATTATTTCTTCTGGATAGAGCATATTGACCGCTTCATATCACCCAATGGAGGACAGCATCCATACCCCTTCTGGTTCTTTGTTCCTGTTATTCTGGGAGGTACACTGCCATGGACAACACAAATCATTAGTGTAATATACAGGCACCGGAAAAATTTAGTTGACGACCCTCTCCTGCGTTTTTCTATCTGCTGGTTTTTGTTTCCATTTCTGTTTTTTTCCATCTGTAGCGGAAAGTTGGCAACCTATATATTACCATGCTTCCCACCCTTAATAGTGCTTTTTACGGTTAGCCTGCGCCGGGAACGGAAAATCATGTCAACCGATAGATTTAAGCGTTCTGACAGGGTCGGATTAATTTTAATAATAGCTTTATTTATTGGATTGATCGTAAGTCAGACAGTTATACCTGCCACAAAAATCTATCGCCCACATGAAACTTGGAAGTTGTTGTTCGTCTCGGCAGGTTTTTTTGTATATGCTTTTTTCCTCATTCAAGGTGGTTTCTCGAAAAATCACGAAAGAAAATTTGTTTTTTCTTGTATTGCACCTGTTATGCTCATACTCAGTGCGCCTTTTGTCATTCCGGAACAATTTATAGAGAAAAAGGCTCCAACTGATTTCTTAAGTCGATATAATGATAGAATTAGTCAAAATACTATTCTCGTTTCCGACAATTACCTGACTCCGGCTGTTTGCTGGAGCTATAAACGAAGTGATGTTTTACTTCTTATTAATGCCGGAGAGTTTGCTTACGGGCTCGCATACGACGATTTGTCGAAGCACCGCCTGCTTGATATCGACCAATTCAGAGAGTTGGTCACGAAGGATACGGGGGAAAAACATACGATACTGATTACCAGTACCAAACGATACATGGAATATAAACAACAGCTTCCAAAACCGTTTTTCGAGAATATTGATTGCGGTTTTGTCTTTGCTGAATTTGCCACCGGGAAAGTTTAGTTTATATCATCTGTTCTGTGACACGGTAAAACCAGAGCTTTCAATAAAATTTTGTCTTCATTATGTCTTTGAAGATATGGGATATTGTTAGTAACAGAGATTCTAACAATCCGAAGGGCAGAGTTCTACGGTCTTTGCCCGTGGGTGAATGGGAACACGTCCGGAGGGCGTCGAGCGAAGCTCGTAAAGTGGAAGCAGGTGCTGCGGCCTCTGCCAGTAGGGTATCCACTCCTTTTAAGATTTTAACATATTGTTTCATTCTTGAAGTAGAAGATAGGAACTATTTTTGTGGTACAGGATTAAAAGCTAAAGTGAGTTAGAGTTCACGGGATTAATAGGGAAGCATTTAGGAGCAAAAACCTGACTAAATCTGATTAAACCTGATAAATTCTGAGAATTTCTAAGTCTCTTTCAGAAAAGGAGTTAAGTTGTATTTGCTTGCTATTAAAGGACTTATAAAAATACCTAAGTTGGGGTTCGAATCCCCCCGCCTCCATTTTGTTGTCGTGTCTTAGTTTTTTATTTACAGATAGTTACGAGAAAATCAATAAGCCATAAGGTACTCACGGGAGCGGTACGAGAGTATTTTGTGGCGTTTTTTTATAGGTGTCTGAATCTAAATCAGGTTTTTTCATTGACGAAAGGTCAGTTAGAAAAATTTTTGTTTTTGAAAAAAATTTAGTGTATGGCTTTTTTATATAAAAAATGAGGATTGGTTCGGGAAAAATACGTAGTCCCCACAATTGATCTCGATTCCGGTCAATTTTTTAATATTTTTATAAGTTTTAAACTTGTAACATTAAAGTATTAGTTTATCATAAGCAAATGCTTAATCTATGGAAGGGATTATGCATAAAGATGTTATTACTGATGTGGAAGTGTGTGCTCGTTGTTTCAGTTATGAGCGAAAGGAGAAAGGATGATGGAGAACCTGCCGTTAATCATATCTTTTATTAATAAGACATTGCATATTATACCACCTAAGCGGCCTTAGAAGGACCGGGCTATCTCCGAAGCTTTCGTTGTGCCGCAGTTGGAATACTATGTTTCCCCATCTGTTGATAAAACCGAAAGCATAGGGCATATATGGAATTGCTCGTGTCGTTAGGTATCGGCAACTACGTTTAATGTTTACGCCGGCATTTGCTTCGGAGATATGGAGAAAGGAGTGAAAAGATCCCATGAGAAAAAATAGTGTTATTGATGCCACGCAGGTTAAATGGTCTCATCCTATGGGCCTTAAAACATTGTCTCAGATTTTTGATGTTCATCGTAACACAATGTCAAAATGGCTCAAAGACCAGGTTATTTGTAATCAGCAATTGTCACCACGAAGGTGGCGGGTAGCGACATATGAATTACCTAATGAATACGAGGAAGACTTCATGCACTTGTAGCCGACTTTGAGAGCATTGAACACAACTTCGATTTAATTAATCGTTTTGTGCGCAGGTATTGATTTTGTACATTTTCAGTGGTAAAAGCTGAAATAAACTTCAATAAAAGTGAATGCTTGTGGTTCGTAGAATTCGAATTCAATCGGATTTAGCGTCTCTGATTTTCAGGTTCACTCTCTCAAATATATAAACACTATCAATCGGCGTATCGCCTGTATTTCGACAGAAGCAATCCGTCTCCAACATCAATCCGACTCGGTTCGACAAAGCATGATGGATCATATCTATCGGCAGCTTGTTATTTATACCGAATCTTTGACTGGATTAAATTCATTTTGTATTGGTTTCTTGATGATCATGTGCTGGAATTAACATAGCTTATAAACGGTAATATGAGGCGAATCATTTTCTGAAATCTGCACGCATAGCACTATACAGACGAATAACGTCTTATTTTGCACATTTCTGCACATATATATTTCAGGTGGTTGTTATGAAACACAAAAGGAAAACAGTTGAGGAGCCTGCTTTTGAATCTGTTCCGACGCGATTTTGTGTGGTGTTTTGCATTATAAAAACAGTAGGAAAGAAAATGTTATAGATTTCAACATGAGTTGCATCTGTTGTTGGGAACTTCGTTGTATGCGATCTTTGTCGGCTCATAAAGGAGAGAAGGATTAGCTGTATGACTTTTGAATTACAATGCTCCATATCGAGTGATATGGCCATGTTAATTCGGTATATTGGAGCAACTTATGTCGGAAGTAATTGCAATTGTGTTCCTCGTCGCCGGTCAAAACAAACAGTGCATATTATAAAATGGAATATTCAAAACGGACAATGAGAGAGGCTATGAAAAAAAGTATAAGCTTTGATGTCAACAATGTTAAATGGTCTCAGCCTATGAGCGTGAAGGGATTGTCGCAGATTTTTGACGTTCACCGCAACACAATGTCAAAATGGCTTAAAGACCAGGTAATTTGCAATCAACAGTTGTCTGCAAGAAGATGGCGAGTTGCAACATTTGAGATACCGGCTGATTTAATACCAACTGAGTTTGAGAGGCAACTCAGCAGTTGATTTTGCACCATCTGGCATTATACGGATGAATATATGTATTTATCGCACATGCGTGCACAGTGACATTATGGTGTGTTTGTATTTATTCGCTTTAGGAGCCATAGGAAATCGAGGTTTAGGAAAATAACTTTGTGATCCGAGCGTTATTATTGGATTTTTTACGCTTTTATGGATTTAGCATGAGATAGGAATTATGTATCCGGGGCAATTTTTCATTGAGAGGAAAGCGTAGTGATACATAGCACTTACAGATTCAATGTGTTTTATGAGGGAAAGGTGAATTATTGAAAGGGGATGTCTATGCAAATTGTAAGAATCATTTTGATAGTCTGTGTAATTTTGTTTGCCCCAGTATCGACAATAGCCCTGCCGTTAAATGAAACAGTTGAGACGGTGGCGGATGGTTTAGTAGCTAATCAGAATTCCGATGGATCATGGTCGGGTGAGGTGGGATATACCGGTTCGATTTTAGCAGGTCTTTTACAAGCATATCAGGTGCAGGAGAAAGAATCATACCTGGAAGCAGCAGAGCTTAGTGTACAGTTTATCTTTGATTCAGCCGGAGGTAATTTTTACGGCGATGAGGCTTATGCATTGGCTTGGTTGGCTGAAATTACCGGAGAACGGATTTATGCGGATGTAGTCCGGGACTTCTATAATATGCTCGACACGTATGCGTATATTCAGGGTTACGATGCGACTTTTCGCGATAAAGCTGTTTTTTTCATCGCCTATCATTCAGTAGCAGCGCATATGGTTGGTGCTGCCGATGCGGCTATTTGGCGGGAGGCTCTTATCAGCCATCTCGCTAAGATCGGGGACGATGCATCGTATTTACCAGTGATGACTTTGGGTGTGGCTACATGGGCTCTGGTCCTGACAGGACCTATGGATGATACGTTGATAGATCCTTTCGGTTTATCGGATGTGAGTTATTGGGATGGCGTGACGCTCAGAGATTTGCCGGATATACTCGCGTCCCACCAGGTTATCGATGGGGAATATGCAGGCTCTTTCTATGTCAGATTCGACCATATGGCTCCGGGGCCCGGTTTTGAGACCTCCGGCTACACGGAAGATACGGTATTTGGCGTTCTTGGCTTGATTGCAGCCGACGCGTTGGACCAGACCGATGATACTGGGGTAGATGACGGGACAGGATGGGATTTTGATGAAGAGATTCAGAATGCAAGAGATGTGCTGACTTTAGCGGTTCATCAAAGCGGTTTGGTTCAGGATCATATTTGGTTGGGTACTAATATGTATTTTGTATTTGGCGGTGAAATGCTTCAGGCGTTTTAGGAGTAAGGCAGGTCTGATTAATACTGTTATAAACATGTGTGGATGAGTTGAGATGATGAAATAGTAAATGTTAAGGGATGGACATGTTCTGAGATAAGCAACTATGAGAATTTCGGAACAGATATTCCGCTTGAAGAAGGAACAAAGGTTCGAATGCATGTAAGACGACGTATAGTTTCCTGTGGAATTGTTTTTGTGATTGTAATGCTTAATCAATCGAATTTGATAGCTAAGCCAATGGGGCCGGTTGTTGAGAAAATTGCAAGCAGACTTAACAATGAACAGATAAAAAGTGGGATTACTAAAGGGAGCTGGCCCGACGAGGGCAACTTCACCGGTTCGATTTTGTCTGGGATGGTCAGTGCTTATAAAATGAAATGTGATATTGACTATCGAAGATCTGCCGAATGGAGTGGGGATTATATCCTTTGGGCCGCTCAAGGAAACTTTTATGGCGACGACATTTGTGCGTTAACGCGATTAAGTCAGATTGCATCCGATCCATGCGATAATCCCTGGAGGACGGTTGTTATTAATTTCTACAATAGCGTGAAAAAGAGTGTTGGCGGCACAGAGAGTTACATTTCCACCTTTGAAGCCATCGAACCATCTACGGCAGTGTTTTATCTGGCGAACCATGTAGTCGCTGCTTATTATGTCGATGCGGAGGATAAAAAATTATGGCGTAAGGAACTTATAAATTTACTTTCGCGGGTTGATGATTCTTCTTATTGTCCGGTAATGGCGCTTGGTGCAGCCACCTGGGCACTTGTGCAGACCGGCCCGTTAGATCAAACTGACATTCACTCCTCCGGGGAGGGCGCTCCCTATTGGGAATCCAAAAAGCTTGCAGATTTACCTGCTCTTCTTCTGAGTCACCAGGTACAGGATGGTCAGCCTGGTGCCGGTGGTTTTTACTGGCAATTTTGGCACACGGAAGGTAGCCCGAATGGTTATACGGAAGATGCGATATTTGCTACGCGTGGACTTGTCGCGGCTTATTATGCTAATCCCGAACCCAACCTCGAATCTGCCATCCTTAACGCTCACGCTGCGTTAATGGATGGTGTGAGTTCAGACGGTAAGGTATGGGAGCGCCTCTCTCAAGAAGGTTCGATTTTCTATACGTATGGCGGTGAAATGCTACAGGTTCTCGGTGAACTGGTTATACCGGCAGACCTCAACATTGATAGTAGTGTAAATTCCACGGATTATGCGATTTTAGTTAATAGTTGGTATGCCTCTGATTGTGCGCAGTACTGTTACTGTTATGGTGCCGACCTTAATCAGGATGGAAAGGTTGATTTTTGTGATTTAAAGAAAATGGCCGATATGTGGCTCGAATATTCGAGCCGTTAGTTTTTTATGTGAAGTAACGTTACGTGTGTTGCTCAATTTAACACAAAGTAAAGGAGACAGTTATGAGCAAGAAATGTATGGAGAGAAAAGGTAAGCATGAAAAGATCAGATTCAAGCTGGGAATTGTGATGGTAGTGTTGGCCTTGGCTGTTATGGCGGGATTCGGCACGGTAGCGTATGCCGCTTCGGGTAACTCTGCGCAGTTAGAGGACGAGAATGGTGTTTTTAATCCCTTTACCTTGAATGTTATCGAGGTCTCGTCGGATAGCGGTTCGACTGCGGTTGTATCGAGCGTTGCACGTCCTGCAATACGGATACCAGTAAGGCCGGTATTACGCAGTTTTTTCAAGCCCCCTCTGGTCACACAAACACCGTAAGTGAGAGACATAAAAGACTGAGCAAATAACAGTCGTATATTGTTTTTGGCTGAGTTCGATTTGATTCCAACATTCGGATTGGATGTTGGCAGCGGGGAGTTTTTTGCCTTAATTTTGCTGTGTTTTGCTTATGTCACTATTAAATATATTGGACTAAGAGTTGGTTGAAGGCGGCTTGTATATTTTTATTCAGCTTTTAAGGAGAAAAGCTTCAGTTGCGGAAATATTATAAAGCATGATAGTGTTGTAGGAAGATAACGCCTATAGCAAAAAGGAAAGGGAGGTTTCGGAAAGTGAACTTCGTGAAAAGTCGCGTTATCATTAGCTGTATATATAGAAATCATATTATTTTTTATCCTGTTCTTGCTCTGTATTTGCTTCTTTATTTGAATGGGTGTAGTGATAAAGTAATATTGCCCACTATAGAGCAGCTTGTTGAATTTGAAAGTGCTTCTCCCCCGCGTCCCGTTGTGGATTTTGACCGCCTGGTAAGGGCAAAAATAGGCGGCGGCCCTTACCGAGTTGTGCCCGGCGAAGTGCTCGAGATAACAATGCCGGCCATATTACGGGTAGTCACCACTGATGAATCCGTTGGTCCCGAAAAAGACACTGTTTATATATGTCGGGTTAGTGAAAACGGGACTATCTCACTTCCGATAGTGGGCAAGATCGCAGCGGCCGGAAAGACTCTGGCTCAGATTGAATCAGCAATTATTGATGCATATTATCCTGAGTATGCTTTGACACTCCCATCTGTTTTTGCCAGGGTCCTGGAGTATGAAACAGCTAAAGTCTCTATAAGCGGAGCCGTTCAAAACCCGGGAATATATTCACTTCGCAGCGATCAGATGTCCCTTGTTGCTCTTCTTATGGAGGCAGGTGGAATAATAGATCAGGGAGCTGCTGTTATACGGATTGTTCGCTCCGAAAACGATGCCGGTTCAGATGGCCGGGAAATACCTGAAAAACCTGATGAGCGAAATACGGAGCAGCTCACCAGACCGGTTAATGCCGAACTAACAGAGTCTTCTTCGCCTTATCTTAATTCCAGTGATACTAACGTACGGTTGGATTTCAAGCGGCTTTCTGAGAACGGCACGGCCGGGATTATTACTATAACCAGGGACAAGAAAATCCTTCTTACCGAGCAGTTGGATATTACCAGTGAAATAGAGAGATTGGTTTTCTTAAAACAGTTGTCATGGAGAGAACCGAGAGTTTCGATTGCTGAAGTGGAACGAAAGCTTTGTGCATTGGCGGAAACGCTCAAACCCGGCTCTGGAAGTTCCATAATCGAGAGCAGTATTGCAAACGAGTATGTAGTCTCACTTACCAATATTGACGAGGGACGTAGTGCGCGTGAAAAAAATGCGATACATGAGCCGAAGGTTTTTCCGGCTTTTGGGATTCAGCAGCCAGGAACCTCGCCCGGGTTATATAAACCGAGTTATGGTGTGCATTACGATACGGGGGGAGAAAACGGATATTCGAATGTGGGATTTAATACGGCGGGTCCGAAGCGTGGCACGACCACATACGTGGAAATAAATGAAGAACTTAACGAAATACTTGATATGGTGACAAACCGAAAGGTCGGGGAAAAAGATTCGAATGTCGGATACCAGGAACCGGAATCAATTGTCCTGCCGGTCAAGGGGTTCAATATTCCTTTTGCCGATGCGGTTTTGAAAGACGGCGATAACGTTATAGTAGAACGGCTTGCACAGCCTTTGTTTTCTATTATAGGCCTTGTAACCAAACCGGGTAATTTCCCTTATCCACCGAATGTTCAGTACAATCTTATGCAGGCACTCGCATTCGCAGGAGGATTGGATCCGACTGCTGAACCTCGTTATGCCACTGTTTATCGATTAAAACCTGATGGTTCGATTATTCATGTTACTTTCGAAGTTATAAAAGTTGGAAACAGCTCGCATCTTACCGATGCTTTGAATATTCGCATCAAGCCCGGTGACATCGTTTCCGTGGAACATACTCCAAGAACACGTACAAATGTATTTCTGGACAGAATATTCAGGATTAATTTGGGTACCTACTTCAGCTTAAACGAAGTGTGGGATGATTGAGAAAATTTTCGGGCGACGTAAACAAGAGTGATTGACATGATAAACCAGGATGAAAATATCAGCACAGCCATGGACTTCGGTTCGAATAATGGAATGTCAACATCAGGTGGGATTATGTCCGAGAACCTGATTCAAGTTGTATGGCGCAACCGATGGATTATACTGTTAACAACAATTGCAGCACTGGTAATAGCTTTTATTTATGTATTAAAAGCTACTCCTATCTATTCGAGTACCTCCCGGATTTATGTCGAGCAGAGCGGCCCGAAAATTCTAACAGAGGCCGAGGGTGTTATGACGCAGTCCAAGAATTATCTCTATACACAGGCTGAGCTGCTCAGATCAACACCAATACTGTCGGCCGCTCTCGAAAAGCCCGGTTTAAAACAGATGAGAATTTTTCATAATGTCGATAATATCATAGCTTTTCTGAAGAAAAAGGCACTTAATGTCGAAGTTGGCAGAAAAGATGATATTATTAGCATATCTTCCGATTCTCCCGATCCGGCGGAAGCAGCGCATCTTATTAATGCGGTTGTGGATTCCTACATAACATACAATGCAACCCGCAAGCGCAGCACATCTGCAGAAATCCTGAAAATTCTTCGGAGTGAGAATGATAAAAGCAGCAAAGAGCTGGCGGAAAAACTTCAGACAATGATGGATTTTAAGAAACAGCATGAGGCACTGGCATTCGAGAGCAGACAGGGAAATATTGTAATTGAGCGGCTTGAGAGATTATCCACAGTATTAACAGAAGCGCAGCTTTCGACTATCGAGGCCGAATCCAATTACAACACCATCAAGGAGATGATCAGTGATCCGACCAGGCTCAAGCAATATGTCGAATCGCAACGTGCTGCAACCGCCTATCTATCTACAGAAAACCAGAAAGCAGAGCTCCAATCAAAACTCGAACAACTTGAGATTAGCCTTGCAAATCGTTCGCGTGAGGTTACTCCGGGGCATCCTGCGATTGTAGCATATAAGAACGACATCGAGCGTATTAAGACACAAATTGCAGATCTTGACATCCAGTTCGCAGAAGCTCAGCATGCAGTTGCAGAACAGCAGTATCTCGCTGCCAGGGACAGAGAAAACCAAATATCCAAATACTATGATGACCAGCGTCGGCAGACACTGGCACTTAATGAGCAGATTGCCCAGTACACAATATTACAGTCCGACTGGGAACAGACAAAAAAACTGTGTGATATTCTTGATGAACGGATAAAGGAGCTGAATGTTACAGAAGATGTTGGTGCGCTTAATATAAGTATTCTCGAAGCTGCACATCCGGCAACTACTCCTTCTGCACCACAAAAGGCGAGGTACATGGCGCTGGCATTGGTAATGGGTCTTATGCTGGGAGGAGGCCTGGCACTGCTCCGCGACTGGATGGATCAGAAGCTGCATTCGGCGGAAGAAATTTCCAACGTTCTCGGTGTACCGGTTCTTGGTATAGTGCCCTCAATGTCCAGGCGGGAAAATGTGGCAGAACGGGGTCGCAAAGTTTACCTCGATTCCAAATCATCCTGGGCGGAAGCCTATCGCACGATACGAACTGCTGTGTTTTTCGGCGCGCCAAAGGGCGAAGCGAAAACAATACTTGTTACTTCTCCTGCGCCTTCCGACGGCAAGACGACCCTGGTAAGCAACCTTGCTATTACAATGGCCCAGGCGGGACAGAAAACGCTGATTCTCGACGCCGATTTCCGGAAACCGATGCAGCACAATGTCTTTAGAATCAACCATGAACACATAGGACTTAGCAGCGTGCTTGCCGGGGCGACCAACTTACAAACGGCAATCCATTCCACCGAAATAGGTGGTTTGGATATTCTCACACGCGGGCCGGAGGTGCCCAATCCCTCCGAAATACTCAACAGCAGCAGTTTTGCGAAACTTCTTAAGCATCTTGCAAATACGTATGACCGTATCATTATAGATTCTCCGCCGGTAACTCCTGTAACCGATGCTCAAATAATCGCTGCTATATGTGACATAACTCTTTTGGTATTAAGGGCGGAAAAATCAACGAGAAAGATTAGCCGGCAGGCCCGGGACGGATTGTTAAGCGTTGGTGCGCATATGCTCGGTGTGGTTGTGAACGATGTCCCGAGGAAAGGCCGTTACGGATATTACGGCAGCTACGGTAACTATGACAGTTACTATGGAGGTGACATCAACCAGAAAAGAAACAGAGTCAGAAAACCTGCAGTGGTTGCGTAATTATATTAAGAATCTGTATGTTTGAAATTAAAAAAAATATAGTGAGAGCGGATGATAGGTACTTTTGACGATAATATAATGAATACCGATAAAGACCATCACAAAGGACAACGGTGTGAAAAGTTTGTTGATATTCACTGTCACTGTCTTGCCGGTTTTGATGACGGCCCTACAACCATATCCGAGTCGTTAGTACTGTGCAAAGCGCTTGCTGATGAGAATATCTCCATTGTGGCAGCGACACCACATCAGCTCGGCCGTTTTGAAGGTCTCAATGAAGCACAGAATGTCAGGGATGCCGTGATCGAGCTAAACCAAATTCTTAAGAACCAGAGCGTTCCGATTAAGGTTGTTCCCGGTGGGGAGGTTCGTGTGGATGAAAGGATTTGCCGGCTTTTAGAAGCCGATAAAATTCTGACGCTTGCGGATAGTGGCAGGTACATCCTTCTTGAGCTTCCACACCAGATATTTATAGATATTGAGCCAATGCTCAAGGAACTTGCATCTATGGGTGTACGACCCATTATATCTCATGCCGAAAGAATCACCGCATTGGCAAAGGAGCCGAGCATATTGTCAAGGTGGTTTGAGCACTCCACCAGTTTGCAAATAACAGCATCCAGTTTGTTGGGTGGTTTCGGTGTGGAGGCGGAAAGGGCGGCATGGAATTTGTTATCTTCCGGATTGGCAAAATTTGTGGCAACAGATTCCCATAATGTAAATTCCCGCAGACCTGAGATGAGGGTTGCTTATGAGCTTATAACCACAAAACTCGGTAAAGACCTTGCTAATCAGGTCTGTATCTATAATCCATTGAGAGTGATTAAAGCTATGGATATATTGCCCGGTCCAATATTCGAAAAACAGGAGGCGAGTTTATGAGGGAAAAGGGAATTTATTTTGATGTCCATGATGCTGCGGAAAATAAATTCGATAGGGTGATCGAATGGTTATTGATATTGCTACTGGCATTCATGCCTCTTGCATTCGGCGCAGTTGAAGCCTGGAGTGAAGAGATTGTTGTAGTACTTGCGGCTGCAATTACCGTATGTTTTTTACTTAAGCTTATCTTTGAAGAGCATACACGTATCGTCTGGTCATGGGTATATGTTCCGATAGCACTGTTCGTTATTGTGGGAGTGTTTCAAATTGTCCCCCTTCCGGCGGGCTTTGTAAGTGCCGTTTCTCAAAACACAGCCGCAACGAAGAAAGAACTATTAAGCGATTTGCCGAATTCGGAGGCCTTGCTGAAATATATGACCCTGAGTTTTTATCCGAACGCAACAAAACACGACCTGCGTTTGGTGCTTTCAGCGGTGGCGGTCTTTTTTGTTGTTGTAAATGTTTACCGCCGACCGGAGCAGATCAAGCGGCTTCTGGCAGCAATTGCAATTATCGGCGGCTCAATCGCATTGTTGGCTCTTGCTCAGGATCTTTTTGGGAATGGACGGATATATTGGAAGATACCTACCGGCAGTGACCCGGCTTTCTCAGGGACATTTGTTAACCACAGCCACTATGGGCAGTTTATGAATTTATCCGTCGGAGCTGCCCTTGGACTTATTTTTGTAAAAATCCATGAGACATTTACGAGGAAGAAAGTCACTGCAGCGATAGTCTTTGAGTATCTCGGTTCTCCGTCTGCCAAACCGATATGGTTGCTTTTAGCAATGATAATCCTCGGAGCAGCCACGATATTTGTGTCACTAACACGTGGTGGCATGGTCAGTATGTTTGTCGCGGCAGGCCTTGTTACATTAGTTCTTAGCTCACGGCAGTCTATGAAAAGCCGGGGTTGGATAATGGCCTTGGTTGCGCTCGGTGCGTTCATTTGTGTTCTCTATATAGGTTTTGATGCAGTTTATGATCGGTTGGCGAGCCTGAGGGATTTACGTCAGGCACAGTCGGGACGATGGCAGATATTGAAAGATATATCGCTGGCTTGGACAAAATTCCCTGTTTTCGGAACAGGTCTCGGTACCCATGAAGTTGTCTATCCGATGTTCGACCGTTCGACTACAGCGGCTCTTGCCGCTTACGCGGAAAATGAATACGCACAGGCTGCAGAGGAAACCGGCTTGATGGGCCTGGCGCCATTAGTATTTTTTGGAATTTTTATAGGTATATATTATATTCGTAACGTTAGGAATTCGTCTGTACCGGTTCGCTCTGCTACATATGGTCTCGGATTCGGTCTTCTGGCGATATTGATTCATAGCTTAAGCGATTTTGGTCAGCACCTGCCGGCCAATGCATTCCTTTCAGCTATATTCTGTGCACTCTTGCTGGTTCTAACTCGTATGGGATCCGAAAGTAATCCAACGGCAAGAACAACCGAACCGGTTTCCGGCTCCCGATATATGCGTATTGTAATGTTGTTATGTGTTTCCGGAATATTCGTATGGGCTTTGTTCGGAGCCAATAACGCTCGTCTTGCCGAAGCTCATTGGAAAAAGGCTCTTACCATTGAACAGAGCCTGATAGAAGAAAATTGGCAGGCAAATAATGAAAAATATGCGTCTTTGATATCCAGCGCCGCCGCCGCTGCCGATTACCAGCCGGATAATGTCAAATACCGACACTGGTTAAACGTATATCGCTGGGAGTCTTTAAGCCGTACTGTTGATCCCAATACTGGTGCGGTTATCATCCCGGAGCAGGCATTGGAATTTGTCCACCGTATTGTTGATGAGCTTCATAAGGCACGTTTGCTCTGTCCGACTTACGGGGCAACCTATTGTGTTGTCGGCCAGCTAGAAAGATTTACACTGGATGATCCCGAAGGTGCGGAATATATCAGAAAGGGTTTTCAGCTTGCACCGTGTGATCCCACGGCCTGTTTTGTGGCCGGCCTTCTCGATGTAGAAGAACAGAGAATCGATAACTCATTTGATAAGTTCAGCAGGGCTATTGAGCTTGATGGAAGTTTTTTTAAGAGTGCTGCTGATATATATATTAATCATGCGAATAGGCCCGATTTGGCAGTGTCTATCGCAGGGGACAATACAGGTCGGTTAAGTTATGTGGCCAACGCTATCGCAGATACCCGGGAGCATGCACATGTAGTCGAACAGGCACAGGCACAAATCGTTGAATTACTGAGGGAAAAGTGTTCGGGGCCTGATGTTACTGCTACGGCACTTGCCTCCTTAGCGAATATTTTTAGAAAAGGACAGGACAGTGAAGCAGCGATAGAACATTACCGCCGTGCTTTGTATTTGGAATATGGCCAGGTTCAATGGCGATATGCACTGGCGAGATTGCTTGCAGAAACTAACAGAGTGCCGGAGGCAATCCATGAGGCACGTATATGCCTGCGACTTAGCCCGCAATTCAAAGCCGCTGAAAGATTGATTGCCGAACTGTCTGTATTGCCGGATTCTATAGAAGATAATAGTCCGATTCCTTAATACGACTTGATATAAATAGAAGTTGGCTTTCCATCAGATTTTGACATGTTTTTGAAGAAGGCTGACAGGAATAGAAATTTTTCTCGGTGCACTGTCGAGAACGGAGTGCGCGCATCTGAAAGATAACAAAGAGTGATACATCGTATCTGAAAGTCAAAAATGCTGAAACTATCCGAAAATCCTGCAATTTTAACTCCCGAAGTCGAGTCTTTATCCGAGCTAAAAGGTACCTGGAGAGTCGCATATACGAAGGCGCGCTTTGAGAAAGCTTTTGCCCGGGACCTGCTGAGCCATGGCATAGGGTATTTTTTGCCGATGCGCGAAAAAGTTATTTTCTCAGGAGGTCGCAGGCGAAAGATTATGTTGCCACTGTTTACTTCGTATGTTTTTTTCTGCGGTACGGAGATGGACCGCTATACCGCAATGACAACCAATCGATTATGCCATACGATAGAAGTGATTGATCAGGAAGGTTTAATAAAAGAACTTGTCAGTATTGAAAAAGCTCTTTTGAGCCATGCTGTTATCGACAATTATCCCGACCTTCCTCTCGGAAGTCTTTGCAGAATTAATTCTGGTCCGATGATGGGTATCGATGGTGTAGTTATAAGAAGATGTAATACGAAAGCTCTTATGGTTCTTGAAGTGACCATTCTGGGTCAGGGAGCTGTAGTAGAAATAGATGCGGATATCCTGGAACCGATTTAGCGGTAATTGAATTTTGAATGTCTAAAGCTGGAATTTAAACATGCAAACCTTCCTATGTGTATATCTCGGTTCTGCTTTGATTGCGGTAATTATTACGCCGATTGTAATTAAACTCGCTCATCGAATCAAGGCTGTCGATCGTCCAGGTGTTCGTACGGTTCATACTCGAGCAGTCCCACGAATTGGTGGGGTGACGATATTTCTCTCGGCAATGATCCTTATAGTTATGGTTTTATTCTTGAATAACTCAATTGGTAAAGCTTTTAGAAATATGCAGCTGCAATTAGTAAGCCTGTTCTGTTCTGTAACCTTCATATTTCTGGTTGGTCTGGTAGATGATCTGAAGGGCCTGCCGGCTAGGTTCAAGTTTTTGGCAGAATTACTGGCTGCCGCTGTATTGTGTTTTATGACCGTGCGCATATCCTCGATTAAAATTACTGAACAACTGACTTTGCAACTGGGCTTATTGGGCTATCCCCTAACAATACTTTGGATTGTTGGTATTACAAACGCTGTGAATCTCAGCGACGGGCTGGATGGGCTGGCCGCCGGAATTTCAGCTATCGCCTGTGGTGTGATAGTTGTGTTTGCCATTTACAGCAGCAATGTTATCATGGCAGTAATAATGCTTGCCCTGCTCGGCAGTTTGTGCGGCTTTTTATTTTTTAACTTTAATCCGGCTAAGATTTTTATGGGTGACTGTGGGAGCTTGTTTTTGGGTTTTACTATAGCTTCTTCCAGCGTCCTATGCTCGATGAAATCTTCCGCCTTGGTCGGGCTTGCGCTGCCGGCTTTGGCCTTGGGAATACCAATTTTCGATACACTCTTTGCCATGCTCCGGCGATTCCTCGATCGCAGGCGCATATTTGCACCCGACCGCAGACATTTCCATCACATGTTGATTGATATGGGTATTAAGCAGCGTCATGTAGTTGTTGCTATATACCTGATGACTTTGCTTTTCGCCGGGCTGGGAATGTTTATGATGGTCACCCATGATAAAAATTCCATCGTGATTTTTGCCTGCATACTAATACTGATACTTCTTTTGTTCAGCGTTGTCGGCTCGGTCCGGCTTAGAGAAACAATATCAGGAATACAGAAGAAATATGAGATAGCTAACCGTTGTAAGCAGGAGCAGATTCAATTCGAAGATGCCCAGCTTCATTTTCGCAACGCACACACTTTTGACCAGTGGTGGACAGCGGCATGCAAAGCTGCTGAACGACTTGATTTTGCCTGGTTGTCACTGAAATCCGAAGATGGCGACGGAACAATCCGAACCGAAATCTGGCGCAAGTCTGATTCGAAGCTGGAGTTATCAAGATTGGTCGTTATGACAATTCCCTTGAACAAAAACAGTGATAAAAGATTGCTTGAATTTGAGATGGCTATTTCTGTCAATGGTTCATTAGAGTCGGCAGGGCATCGAGCAACATTGTTCAGTAGATTAATAGACGAGCACTGTCAAATAGTCAAACCATCGAGCCATAATGTTGCACAGAACCAATAGAATAGATGTTTAAAAAACTTTTCTCTTCACAGCTTCGTATCAATATGGCCTCGGGGGCTGTAACTACGGTCATCAATTCCTTGGCACTGGTCGTGGCGTTTCCAATCTACCTGCATTTTCTTGGTTACGACCGGTATGGTGTCTGGCTTGTCCTGACCACGGTCCTGAGCTTTGCCCAGTTAGGTAATCTCGGCATCAGCAAGGCGGTTATGAAACTGGTCGCCGAAGAGTATGGCCGTGGTGATATTAAAGGTATCCAGCGTTGTGTTACGACGGCATTGGCATTGCTGTCTCTTAGCGGGATGGTTGTGCTGGCAGTGATACTGGTTTTGGAAGATCAGATCATTGGCGCATTCAAGTTAACAGGCGAAAATGCAGCGATGATTTCATCTTTATTGCCGTATATAGGCTGTCTAAGTATTTATGTCTTCATAGTTCAGGCATTAAATGCCGTGCCTTCCGGTCTTGGCCGGATAGATTTGGCCAACTACATCCAGTCTTTAGGCCGAATCGTGACCGTGACGGTTGCCACGGTATTGTTGTATTGCGGCCGGGGTATTGAGAGCCTGCTTATCGGGAGTGCTATTTCGTATGTTTTTATTCACGTTGCGAGTCTTGTTTGCATTCGGCGAATAATCCACATCCGTATCCTACGGTTAAGAAATTTGGATGTTCGACGCGGTAAGAGCATCTTGCGCTTCGGCGGTGCAGTAATAGGAGGGTCACTTATGAATATGATGTTGAGTCCTTTCAACAAACTAATGCTCTCGCGATACGCAGGAGTCTCGGCAATTCCAATTTACGAAATTGCATACAGAGGAGGTATGGAGGTTAGAGGTTTGGTTGAAGCGGGCCTTAGAGCTCTTATGCCGGAGATAAGCCGAATAGGTGCTAATATGACACGCGGAGCAAAAGAGAGAATCGTGGCAATTAATAAGCAGAGTTTGAAACTTATTTTTCTTGTGGGTGCCTCCTTATTTTGTGGAGTGTTTATTTTCGCAGGTGTCTTACTCAAGCTCTGGCTGGGTGATAAATTTGTTGACGTGCTGCCGCACACATTGAGAATTATGCTGGTAGCTACCTTTGTGAGTCTTGTGGGAGTACCGGCGTACTATACACACATGGGACAGGGAAGGGTCCACCATTGTTTAATTTCACACTTTATCCTGTCACTAATTAACGTGGTTGTTGTCATAGTATATGCAATCATTTCACCGGAAATGATCGAGTCTCGTGTATATTATGCTATACTTCTGGGCCAGTGCGGTTCAACTGTTTATTTGGTTTGGCAGCTATACTTAGTATTGTATGCTGCGGGTGACTATAGTGACAAGAAATTGGTTAATGTTACGACAGGGTAAAATATTTTTTACCGGAGGTTTTAAAGGAATACATCATTTTGTGACGGTAAAAGAATTTATATGAGAAGCCACTTAAATCAAATACCCTACGCAGAAGCAGAAGCGGTAAAAACCGAAAAGTCAGTTAAAAGGATGCTTTATAAGGAAGCTTCGATATCCGGTTTATTATATTTAAGTTATAAGTGTTTTTATAAAATTCTTAGTTTCCTTCCTCGGTTCATTATGATGAAAATCGTAAGAACCTACCTGAGGCTGCACGGAGTACAGCTTAAACAAAATCTTCGAATATATAGTTTTCCGTTATGCCGGCGACATTTTTCCGCTACCATCAAAATAGGATCGAATGTAACTATTTACAATAAGATATCTGAAAATCCGGCTGGCATCAGTCACAGGAGTGTTTTAATTGCCAGTAAACCGGGTGCCAGATTAATCATTGGTGATAATGTTGGCATCTCTGGAGTAGTTCTTGATTGCACAAAAGAAATCTTCATAGAAGACTTTGTATATCTTGGCGCTGATGTGATTGTGTACGACACTGATTTTCACCCCATTGATTTTTTAGATAGACGCCTGAAGGATAAAAGCAAGATCAAATCGGCACCTGTTCGTATTTGCGAGGGTGCATGGATAGGAGCACGGACTATTATACTGAAAGGAGTGACTATCGGACCGAGGGCGGTTATTGGAGCGGGTTCCGTTGTTACCAGGGATATTCCGGGCGATTGTATTGCTGCCGGAGTACCGGCCAAATTCATAAAAACTATTTGAAGCTATCCTAAGACTTGGCCAAAGATGTCTTTTAAGCTGATACAGAAGAAATGTCGCATGAGCACGTCTCTTGGGGCAATTAATTAAGGATGTTTGAGAAGGTTGTCGGTACTGAGCTGTTCGCTGTCAAAAGCCGAGTTGATTACTATGTGTTTGTGGTTTAATCTTTCCGCGTTTCGTCGTGATTCTCTTCTATACATACAGCAGGCAGACACTTAAAGCATTAAACAGGAAGTCGTGGAAGCAAAGTTGACTCATCTAAATGCAGTTGCAAAAAAGGATCCAAACAACAGGTCACCAATGAGCAGGATAGCTGCCTATTGTCTCGTCGGTGGAATTCTCTGCCTTTTTATATTTCAGCTATTCGTGGCAAACGAAAGCAGCAAAGTGGCTATGCTCTATTCTGATTCCTTATCACAGCGAAGTGAACTTCAAGATACAAGTCTCTCGGCAGTGGCAAGATTAATATTTGCCGTCGGTTTTTTCATGCTGATGCTGGCCGGCTCGTTCTTTATGATTAAAATGTGGTACGAAGTAGGAATGGGCTATAAGATTGCTTTTGGACTAATGCAGGTATGGATGGCAATCCTTGCAATATTAGCCTTCAGCACAGGTCCTAAAGTGACTTTACCTGAATTCTGTGGTACCAAGGGGCCTTTAACCTGGATAGCTTGCGGTTTCGTTTTTATTGGTATCTCACCAAACGGATGGCAGTTGGCCAAGAAAGTCTTTGTTGTTCTCTCTAATGTGGCGGCAGTGGTTGTAATCATTAAAATTACTTTATCCGGCGGTATTGCTTCCACCGAGCAGCAAGCCGGCAGGTTTTTCGTCGGTTATATACCGCTTCTGATCTGGACGGTCCCACTTCTATTTTATAATCCTGACACGACAGGTGTTTCTTCCTTCAGGAACGTTTTGATATTATTTCCATTATTTGTTTTGTATATCTGCTCTATCCTTTCGGGCAACAGATCATGGATATTAATGATGGTTTTACATACTGCTATAATCGCTTTCAAATACGGCAAAATCGTTCTGGTACGTCCGAGGACTTCGTATGTAGTACTCCTCTTTGTGATTTTGTCGGTCTGGGCGGTATCCGAAGTTTATGGAGAAAAGTTCAAAGGTGTAGCATCATTTCTTTCCGATTCATGGTATGTAGATACAAGAACTGATCAGTATCGACAGTTCTTGTCACAGGTATCTTTTGTGGATCTTTCTATTGGCAAGGGACCCAGAGCGACATGGGTCTGGAATGGGCTGGAATATGAATGGATAGACGGCCAGTTTACGCTACTTGCATTCAATGGTGGTTTCATTCTGCTTTCAACATATATGATAATTATAACATTGCCGGCCTTCCAGCTTCTATATAAGCATCCCTCGTGGCAGTATGCTGCACCAGCGATAGTGCTGGTTTTCTGGACTCTCGCTATGATGGGTCTGTCAACTTTTACGAGTGTAAAAGTGTCTTATGAGCATACAGTAATATGCATTCTTGCAGGGCGTTGCTACTATCTTGGTAGAGGTAAAAGTGACGGACGTCCACAGAATTTTAACCGAAGGATTATTTCCCGTCCCTGCCAATATCCTGCCCGTAGGTTAGCCTGAATGAGTCAGAAAGTGGTAATTCCGAAATTAAATGTTGTTTTCACCGGTTTTCCCTATCCGCAGGGTCTGGCCGACACCAAGGATAATCAACATGCGATAGATGCTTTGAAGAAACACGGCGCATCAGTTAGAGTCATTGTTCTGCGTCAATCAACAAAGATTAATTCGCCGAAAGGTATATATAACGGCGTGCCGTATGAAACTATCGGGCCGGATCTGTGGCGAACGCGTTTTCTATTGACTTCGCCGGTCTTTTTTATAAAAAGTATGAAAGCAATAAGAATGGCATTTCGTCCCGATTCCAGGAACGTATTTTTTGTCTATGGTCCTCCTAATTTTAATAATTTCCCCATGATCCGACAGGCTCGCAAATGTGGATATAAGATTGTTTTTTATATAGTTGAAGATGATGATGTTGCCTGGAACAGATCATCATCGTTATGGTCCAAAGCCACCAATTGCTCAGCCAGATGGCTTAGTAAAAGTATATCTGGAATAGCTGATGGCATAATCGTGATTAGCTCTCATCTTCAGGATAAATTCCGTGATTTGACAAGGGGAAAAGTTCCTATTTTGCTTCGTTATATATCGGTTGACACTGCCCGAATATCATATACACAACCGTTTTCCAGTAGTGAAATCTCGCTGTTCTACGCCGGAATCTTTGGCGTTAAAGATGGTGTCGAGAATCTTCTGGAAGCATTTGATTCTCTTGCCCCATCATACCCACGGTTAAGACTTGTCCTCTCCGGGGGCAGGGGGCCCGAGAGAATGCGTAAAATTTTGGATAGAATAAAGAGTTCGCCGTTTCACGACAGAATAAAGTATGCAGGTTATCTTCCTGAAGAAGAATATTATCGGCTACTTAGTTCTGTTGACATTCCCTGTGTGCCTCGCGTGGATTCCTTATATGCTAACGCCGGCTTCCCTTTCAAACTCGGTGAGTTTCTGGCCAGTGGCAAACCAGTCATAGCGTCTAGAGTATCGGATATTGAGAATTTTATATCTAATCGTGAGCATGCTATCCTGATTAATCCGGGATCGGTGGATGGCATTGTCTCGGGAGTTCGCTACCTTATTGAGAATCCTGACAGAGCGATACAGATAGGTATAAACGGACGTAAAAAGGCCGTGGAGAAGTTTGATGTCGGAGTGCAGAGGAATTCCCTGTGTGATTTTCTCGAGATGGTAGCACAGACATAGAGATTGCTGAAATTCTTATTATGAACGGCAAAAAAATCACTTGTTTCGAAGTCTGATGTTGAAAGTTTTTCCACAGTTCCCTTATTGTGTATGTTATTTCTATAAAACAATATGAAAACACCTAAACATTATATATTGGCAGTTAACATATTAGTATTTTTAAGTTTTATATTGCATGGTGATGCGGTACTGGATGTTGGGTGTCTTAACGGCAAGTCAGGAAGCCTTTTAGGTACACAGTATCCGGCAGTCGTAGCCATAAATAAAGATACTAATGTTATAGCTAATTTTGCATCGACTACAGTTTTTCCTGCAGATTATGTTTTATATTTGAAATTTGATTCCGAAACAGGAGGAGTTACTCCTGATGAGACGGGAACTAATAACGGAATCTTGGTTGGAGATGCAGCTATAATTAATGATACAGGGAAAGGCAATCTTTTAAAGTTAGATGGCGTTGAAGACTACGTTGAAGTAGCAGACAACCCTATCCTGGACATACAACACCAGATAACTCTTTCTGTTTGGCTTAAATTAAATCAATTGCCGGTTTCAATAACAAAAATAATTGTTAAACCTACTGAAACAGGACTGGATCCCTGGGAACTATATGCTTTAGATGTAAAAAGAAACACCGGAGAGATAAGGTTTGTTCTAAGTGATGGCACTTCTTATTATGAGAATGGATGGCATTCTGTTGTTTCAACTCTTCCTTTAAATCAATGGAATCATATCGTCGGAACCTATGATGGAACAACAATGAAGTTATATGCCAATAGTTTGCTTGTTAACAGCAAAAGTGTCAGCCTTAAAATAGAAGCAAACAATCAAGACCTCTATATTGGAAAATGGTTAAGCGGTTCATCTATCGACGGCTTAATAGACGATGCCATGATCTTTAACAGGGCTTTAAATAGTTCAGAAATTCAGGAGATTTATGAGGGACAGAGGCCCCATATAGACCCTAAAGATAAATATATGATAGGATTGTTCTTTCCGCCTGCTGCAACGAACTATTTGAAAGATGGGATTTACACCAATTACGATCACTCTATCTTTCTTGCAGATTACGCCGATTTGGTAGATACATTATCCGAGTTAGGTTTTAATACTATTGTAATATATACCCATTTTATGTTTTATAGATATGAATTTGACGCACGATTATACAACGCACGCTATCCTGCCTGGGGAGATTTTAATTCTACAGAAATTAAGGAAATGGTTCGAATAGCGAAGCAGAAGGGCATAAAAACAATCCCTGCATTACAGGTTTTATCGCATCAAAATGGTGGAGTTCTTTCACAAGTTTATCCGGAATATATGCTTTCTGAGCCGGAATGGAAAAAAGGGGTGTACTATAGTTCTATAAATTGTGTCGAAGTCGATGGAATTGTCTATAATTGTTCAACTGCCCATACCTCTTCACTGAGTAACAAACCTGGTTATGGAGCAAATTGGCAAAATTACTGGATATCTTACAATAGAAGGACAAGAGATCCGTTCAATCAGCAGGCGGAGCAAATAGTTTTTGGTATGATTGATGAGTTAATTGAGGCATTTACCGTTGATGGGGAAAAACCGGAGGCAATTCATATCGTTACGGATGAATTGACCAACTGGCTTGATTGTCCCGAAGAGTGCAATGGGATGAGTTCAGCAGAGGTTTTTGCATTGGTCATAACCAATGTCTATAACCATATCAAAAAAAACAATCCCGATATGGATATTATGATGAGTGCGGATATGCTGGACGAAAACTGGAATGGAGGCAGAGAAGAGACCCCTGTAGCAGGTGCAATAGATTTACTGCCTAAAGATATAATACTTAACGATTGGAGATATGAGGCGACAAGTTATTATGGATTTGATCATGCTAACAGGATGTTTCCGAGTGTCGGGAAATATATGGATAAGGGATATAATGTCATAGTCTCTCCATGGCGTGACATTGAGGCTGCCGAGGAATTAATTCGGACCGGGAAAAAACAGGATCTTAGGACGGGGAGATTCAAGGGAGTTATTTATAATTCTTTGCTGGGTTACATTAATTATACTGTTCCGAGCTTAAACTACGCACTCAATGATTATCCGGGGTGGGAAGATTTAATCCCCGATTCGTATAAGTATTTTACCGATCCCCCTGTTGATATAATGGTGCAGGAAATAGCGGACGTCATAGAGCAAACCGTAGATATCATAAATTCAGAGGATTATCAAGATACGGATAAGTAGGCAATGCCATTGATATCGGAGACAGGGCTGCCGTTATAAAGAACGCCTCGAATGTAGCATTAGTGATTGGAGAACCCGCCGAAGTGGATTCATACAAAGGTTCGGATGGTCCCGGGCTTAACAATAGCCGGTGACAAGGAGATTGTTTAGATGGTTATTGGCATAGCCGGGGGCTCTTGCAGTGGTAAAAGCACTCTGGCTCGAAGTTTAGTGGAGCTGCTTGGTGATAGAAAGACGGTTCATGTCTCACAGGATAATTACTACAAGGATCAATCCGTGTATTCCGAACAAGAAAGGGAGAAAATAAACTATGACTCCCCGGCTGTATTTGATATCGACTTGCTTGTTTATCATCTAAGTCGGTTAATAGACGGCCGGCCCATAAAAAAACCAATCTATGATTTTGTTACTCATACCAGGGTCACAGGCTACGATTTGGTGTATCCTGAAAATGACATCATTTTAGAAGGCATTTTGATTTTTACAGATAAGAAGTTGCGTGACTTAATGCATTTGAGGATTTTTCTGGATATAACTGCGGATGTTCGGTTGGCTCGGAGGGTATTAAGAGACACCGAGGAAAGGGGTAGAACTCCGGAATCGGTAAAGAAGCAATGGTTTGATTCTGTTGAGATTATGTACGAGAAGTATGTAGCGCCCACTAAGCGTTATGCGGATTTTGTTTTCACTGAGAATCCGGAATATGATGATATAGCATCATTGGCTGATAGTATCAGAGAAGGAGAACATCTGTGAAAAGGCTGCTATCCGTATTCATTGATGGTTTAAAACCTGATTCTATAGAGTATATGCCGTTTTTGAATTCTTTCCCGCATAAAGCAAGGATCGAAACTCAACTTGGATACTCCGTGACCTGCCACGCGAATATTTATACCGGCGTCTGGCCTGATAAGCACGGCCTTTGGTTGTTCTGGAGAAAGGCCTCACAAAAATCGCCTTTGTCTAAGGTCAAATATGCAAAATATCTTCCGTTTTGTAATTCACTACCTGTAAAACTGCTTTTGCACAAATATGTGACGGTCTCTACAAGGTACACATCCTTCTTTAGCCTGCCGCGTATAGTCCATCTTCCAGTGAGGTACTGGAAGTACCTCGACGTGGACGAGAAAAAAATGCCGTGCGAAGAGGGATACATAAATAAGTATCCGACTCTTTTTGATATCCTGCGAAAGGAGAATGTGACATTCGATGTGGTAGGAATGGTGCGATCCCAACGGGAACAATCGGCAATGGTGGAAAAACACGTGTTTTCCCCGGAAGCACAGTGGACCTACCTGTTTATGGGCGAGGTGGATCATTTCTCTCACATATACTGTCAGGATTCAAAGGAAGCGATCGTTCGGTTGGGATTATTGGACAGGTTGCTTGAAAGGAAGTTTTCGGAATATCGTAAGTGTGTGTCCGACTTCGACTTTGTTCTGTTCTCTGACCATGGTCATATTCCGGTCAAGACCAGGATTGATATATACACCCTGATGCGCAAAGCAGGAGTTGACCTCAACAAATTCTTTCACATAGTTGATACGAATTATTTGAGGATTTGGTTGGAAAGCGACAGCGACCGACATTTGTTGGAGAGAATACTGGTTGAAAATCTCCCGGGTCTTCTGCTCACACCGGAATTACTGCAGCAATATCATTTACCATGTGATAGAGATATCATTGGAGATATCACATTCTATCTCGATGCTCCCTGCATTTTCCCCAGGACTATCTGGGGATATAGCAGGGGCATCAATTCGATGCATGGCTACCTCCCGGGCTATCGGGATTCCGACGGTGTGTTTATAAGCAATCAACCAATTAAAAGTGACCGGTTATGTTTAATCGACATATTGCCTTCGCACCTGCAGCTGCTGGGATTGCGAATTCCAGCTCATGTGCAGGGAGAGAGTATCTGGCAGGAAAATGGGAAAATACACGATTCTTGACAATGATAAAATTGACTCAGAGGTACAGAGCATCTTAAATGCTGCCGTAAGAGAAATATGTAAGGCTGTCGATGTTATCGCTATTATACTTACAGGAAGCTTCGGCCGAGGCGAAGGTACGTTCATATCACAAAATAACAGTTTTGCGCTATCGAGCGATTTCGAGATATGTGTAGTTGCTCCGGGTCTTAAAAACAGGGAAACATGCAAGAAACTTACAAAAAAACTGAGTAAGCAGCTATGCGCCGACATTTCCGTTGCCTGGGTTACACCGGAGCGGATAGCCAAAAATAAAAATGGTAATGCAACGTTTGGAAGAAGTCACCCTTCGATCCTTACGTATGAACTTAAGTCGGGATCAAAAATTCTGTATGGGCAGGATGTGCTGTCACAAAACCTGACAGATCCGACAAAGATCCTTTTATGGGAAGGCCTTAGGCTTCTGTTCAATAGAATGGCCGAGTCTCTTGTGGAACGGCCGGCTTTCGACTCTCAACTGTATGCGGAGAAATGGATTAACAAGACTCTGTTGGCGTGCGGTGACTTTCTCCTGCTGGACAAAAAACTATATCATTATTCATATCAGGAAAGAGGCCGAAGACTCTCAACACAAGTGGACTTCGCCGACTATTCCTTTCTGGATGCGGTGCAACAGGCGGATTTGGCAAATGCATACGATGTTAAATTACGCGGAACATACGATACCTACAGCAATAAGGATGTCACGAGATTTTACAAGACGATAGACGGTATTTTTAGATATGCCATAAGCAATATAATGAAGGTTTCGTTTTCTTCATATACCGAATTCCCCGATCGGTATCTAAGTGCGAAGGCCATATTGAGAAAGATGTACAAATACAAATTCTATTTTTTTGTACATCCGGCATATGAAAATTTAATATATATGGCGAAGCTTGTTCAGTGGGGCCGAGCTCCCAGTATGAAGGTCGTTGCAAGGATGCGTGTTGCGTGGCATCATCTTGCTTACTCCTTAATCCCGCCTCTGTATTTCTTTGAGCTGTTAAGCTGTGAAGAAAGAGAAAATATTTTATCCCATGCCAACAGGATGTTATTACTCTTTAATGAAACACCCGGCAGGAGTATCGATACGGTTAAGAACGGGGTTTTGAGATTATGGTTTAACTTGTGTTGGGGCAAGAATGTGTAAGCCTTCGATACAAGTGACAACACAGCACTTACGATTATATTCCTGCATGATCCTTTCAGATAAACGATTAGTTAGGAGGAATCTTTGATTTGACGGGCGGTTGAAAAAGGAGACGCAATCGTAGTTCTTGAGAAGTGAGGCAAGTAAAAATTGCAAAGATAAGGTCATTACTAAACTCAAAGAATAATAACATGGCTGAAACAAAATCTCGAATTGCATATATTGTCTTTGGTGGAAAAGGAGGCATGGAGGCCTTTATACACAGAGAAATCACGGCTCTGATATTCCGAGGTATTGACATAGAGCTGTTCTTTACGAAGTACAGGCATGATCCCATTTATGGACCCGAAAAGTCCGGCTGGAAATGGCACAGCTTCAGAAGAACTAAAATGTTTATTGCGGCGGCGAAAATGTTGTGCGCCTGTATTACAAGGCCTAATCTGGCGAAATTCGCAATAACTAACGGTGCTGTTCGTGAATTTGCTTTGGCCTGTTATTATGCTCCAATAATGAGACGCAGGAATATCAGCCATATTCACTGTCACTTCGGAGATAGAAAGCTGACGGTAGGCTTTTTTTGTGCCGAGTTATTAGGTCTCAGTCTTTCGGTTACAATTCATGCACATGAAATTCACAAGTCTCCTAATCCTTATGTTTTTAAATGCGCATTGAAAAGATGCAACAGGATTTTCGCAATTTCTGATTATACGAGAAAAAAGCTCGTGGATAAGTTCAATGCCCCGGAAGATAAAGTCATAACGAGCAGGTTGTTTGTGAACTGGGAAGAGTTTGACAACAATAGTTCGACTGTTACTGTGCTTACTGTCGGACGCTTTGCTGAAAGGAAGGGTCACAAGTATTTGCTTGAAGCGGCAAAACTTCTTCAGGAAGAGAATATCCGATTTATTATTATAGGTTTTGGGCCTTTGGATATCAGACAAATGGCAGCGAATTATGGTTTGGAGGATTCCGTTATCGTTTTTGACAAAATGAGTCAAAAACAGCTCCGTTTCTTTTACAGTAAAGCGGATATCTTTTGTCTTCCCTCGATCGATCATCCCGAGCAGGGTCCTGAAGGGATACCGGTTGTTCTGATGGAAGCGATGGCTGCGGGCATGCCGGTTATTACTACGGCTACCGGAGGAACCGTCGAGCTTGTCAACGAAATCATAGTGCTGCAGCAGGATTCCAAAGCGATAGCTACAAGTATTATGCGATTGGCGGAGAATCCCGATTTGCGGAGACGAATGGGGCAGGAGAATCAACAAATAATCAGGAACTTGTATTCTCCGGAGAATCTGAATGTTTTATACGATACGTTTAAGGGGCCGTGTAAACCTGTGGGAGTTTATGGTGTAGATGGAAAAATTGTAGGCAATCGTGAAGTAAAGGTCGGACGTGAATCTCTTTATACATACAAATGAGTTCTGTCTGTAACTAATACGATGTTTTGGATAAGGATGCTTGTCGATGAGCGAAAAGACTAAATTAAGGATATGCGTTATAGCTTCATCAGGCGGGCATTTGGCCCAGTTGCTTTCTTTGAGAGAAAGTTGGCGGGATTACTCTGCATATTATGTATCAACCTCGAAAAGTGGTGCAAAAAAAATCCTCGATGATTACGGGCAATACTACACAGTTACCGATTCCGGAAGAAACTACATTTTCAAGTCATTATGTACCGCATTTCAATGTTTCAAAATACTGTTAAAAGAAAAAACGGACGTTATTATCAGCGGTGGTTCGGCCCCCGGATGTCTGATGTCTATCATCGGTAAGGTGTTTTTCCGAAAGCGGGTTATCTGGCTCGATAGTATCGCTAATATCAAAAAAATGTCACTAAGTGGTAGAATAGCTCGTCATTTCACCGACATTTGTATTTGTCAGTGGGAGGAAGTAGCGAGAAAGTACAAAAACGTTCAATATCTGGGAACTGTGATATGATTTTCCTGACAGTTGGTACATTGTATCCATTTGACAGATTGGTGGAAGTTGTAGATCAAGCCGTAGAAAAGGGATATGTGCAGGATAAGATTTTTGCCCAAATCGGCAATACTGTGATTAAACCTCGTAATTTTCAATATGTTGTTAGTCTCGAAATGGACGCTTACGAGAGGCGTTTTAGGGAAGCTTCAGCTATCATAAGTCATGCCGGAATGGGTACGATAACGACGGCTTTGCGACATAAAAAACCCATTTTGGTAATGCCCCGTGAAAAGAAGTACGGGGAAATTATTAACGACCACCAGATTCATACGGCCGAGGCCTTTGCTAAAAAAGGACATGTACAAGTGGCAAGAACTCCAGCTGACTTTGAGGTAAAGATCATCGAGTTGAAATCTTTTGTACCTACAGAGCGGCGTTGTAACACAGAAGCCATTGTTGGATTTATTAGGCAGTATTTGGGCAGTGTGGAGAAATGTATAGGTTAAGGGATGGAATAATCGGTTTGGTACGGCTGCTTTGCATTTAAGCCAATGTGCTTGTTCAATAGACATCTCAGAGAGATCTGCTTATTAAATTTTATTGCAGGTCAATTAGGGAAAAAATAATTAAATCCGGCCGCATATGAATTACGGATTGTTTGCTTCTTTTTTAAAGGATTGGAGGAAAAATGCTTAGAGGTACGGTTGTTGGTTTTGGACGTATGGGGATTACACATTATTCGATATTAAATCGACATCCCCAGGTTAAATTTGTTGCGGTTTGTGATTCGTCCGGTTTTGTGCGGTATAATGCGGCCAAATACCTGGGCGTGGAAGCCTATGATGATTATCATAAAATGTTCCGCGAAGTCAAACCTGATTTTACCATTGCAGCGGTTCCTACTGCGATGCACATGGATGTAGTAAAGACCGCAATTTTGAATGATGCCCATGTGTTTGTCGAAAAACCTTTTACTCTGAATCCCGCTCAGGGTAATGAGCTGATGAGCTTTCTTAAAGGAAAGGATCTTGTTCATCAGGTCGGATATGTTGTTCGATTCAGTGACGTATTCATGAAGGTTAAAGAACTCATGGATCAAAAGGTTCTCGGTGATTTATATAAATTCAGGCTGGAGATAAATGGCCCAACCGTCCTTCGTGGTGCAAAAAAGAGTTGGCGTTCGAATCATAATGAAGGAGGCGGATGCCTTTACGATTTCGCTTCTCATGGCATAGACCTGATTAATTATCTAATAGGGCCTCCTGATAACATTGTGGGGACGGTGTTTCAGAGAATATTCTCGAAAGATGTCGAAGATGCGGTTATTTCGACGTTTATATATAAATGGGGGCTTTGCGGCAATCTTATTGTTAACTGGAGTGACTCTTCTTATCGCAAACCCGACAATTATTTCGAAGTGTTGGGTAAGAAAGGAAAGATTATTGCAGACCTTCGAACGTTAAAGGTATTTTTCAGAGAGACTCCCGAGAACGAAGAATATTCACAGGGATGGAACATAAAATATTATCCCTCTTTGGCGGAGCCCGTCCGGTTCTTCGTAAGAGGTTTTGAATTTACAAGGCAATTGGACTATTTCGTTGATTGTATTTTGAAAAATAAACCGTCTGAAATATGCTCTTTCGATGACGGACTTAAAACCGATACTGTTATCGAGCAAATTAGAGCGGATGGTACGAAGGGATATAATTAACTACAACATATCAAAGATCGGCAGAGAATAATATTTTTTTAGATATGGAGGTTATTACGAACATGCAAGATGTACAAACTCAGATACCTGTTGCAGAATATGGGAAATTACAGATAGAACCTTTCCGAACTGAAAGAGAAAAGGATTCTGCCGAGCTGGACAGGCTTATATTCGGTGACAATCAGTTCTTCGGAATTAATCATATGTCGAATGAAAAGGCGCAGTCTCAGGCTATACGCTTTAAGGATTCCGATACTATAATTAAAGTTATCGATAATGCATATAATGCCGGTATTCACGCCTTCATGTTCAACACGCATGACAGGGTAAGTGAATTGTGCGATCATTTTCGTGCTCATCCGGATCGGTATTCGGATTTGCGTCTGTATCCTTCTTTGCCTTATGCACATAAATATGCGAATGCTGTTAACGAAAGTGGGATGCTCGGAGCATTAAACGAGTTCATATTTTCCGGCAGAAGTACGAAACAAGCTATCAGCACCATTATTCGGGGGGGCAAAAGCATAATAAAGAAGGATATGATTGAGGTGATGAAATTGCTTGTTGATGCGGAGATGAGGATGTTCAGGGGGCTTCGCATTAAAGCCGTATTTTTGCAGAATATTATCACGGACCTTTTACTCGGGCTTGGTGTCAGGGATGTTTTCATAGAGTTTGCAAATCACGTGAAGAAAAAATACGGTGTTGAAGCTGCGTTTAATACGGCGAATATGCCGGTTCTTATTGATTTTCTTTTGGATTGCGGCATAGAAAATCCGATTGTTTGCTCATCGATCAATAAGGTCGGATTCGCGATGTGTCCGAGCCAGGCCGAGTGCGAGAGGGCGTTGGCTAAGAAAGCTTTCAGATCAATTGCGATGGCGATATTTGCATCGGGAGCAGTCCCCCCGAAAGAGGCGATAGAATATATTTGTAATCTTCCCAATATTCGAACCATTATTTTCGGTGCGTCTTCCAGAGAGCATATCGTGGATACCATGAATATGATATATTCCTGCTGGCAGGAAAAATAGCAATAGCATCCTGGATAAAGGTTTAGAACCGTCACGCCGTAGCTGCTCATCTAAATTCCGTACCTCTGGGATTGTTGTCATATCAATTATCATTTAATGCTGTGTCTGTACTCAACTTGTATTGAATTCATAGTCTTTTTTATGGAGGGTATATTAATATGTCACGTATACAGGAAAAATGTCACGGTCAGTTTGGCACACTGATAGAATCTTCGAAGTCTATTCTGTGCCCGACCCGGATATTCAAATTTTTCTGGCAGCTTAAGAACGGCGGCTTACACACTGCGGTTTCTACTGTAACTTTGAGAACCAGGCGGTTTCTTGCTTCAAGGGGAATATCCCATAGCAGATATGAAAAAGGCAAGCCGCCGTACGAAGAAGTCCTGAATCTCCAGCCCGGTGACTGTGTCCGTATCAGGCCTGAAAAGGATATTCTGGCTTCGCTTGATAATTGCAGTCAGAACAAGGGATTGGCCTGGATGCCTATCATGAGCCGATACTGTGGCAAAAAGCTTAAAGTTTACAAAAGGGTGGACAAGATTGTGCTCGAAAGTACCGGTGAAATCAGGAAGCTAAAAAACACCGTTCTTCTTGAAGGTGCTGTTTGTGACGGGATATATGGTTGTGACAGATCCTGTTTCCACTTCTGGCGGGAAATTTGGCTTGAGAGGGTAGATGGCGATGATTGATTCACGCCCTGTCTTCGGGATGTGCATGTACGATAATCAATATTAAGACAGGATACTCGAGTATCAGTTAGTGAAAGTCTGTGCTTTATGGGTACTGCTTCGACGGCTTTGAAGATGCTTCTGCAGCCTAAACAAGCTTGTGGAACCGAATTCGTTCCTATGTATGAGCGGGCCTTTGCGCATACTATCGTGGGAAAAGAGATGCCTGCTCTTGCCTTTAATCGCGGCAGGGTGGCGCTGTGGGCCGTTCTCAGAGCGGCGTCAGTAGATGGGAGGAGCGAAGTAATATTGCCGGCCTATACATGCGAGACGGTACCGATGGCGGTCAAGTTTGCCGGTGCAAAGTGTGTTTACACAGATGTTGAACCGGGATATTACAATGTGTCACTGGAGCATGTTAAAAAAGTCCTGACATCATGTTCCAGGGTAGTGATTTGCCAGCATACTTATGGTATCACCCAGCCAGTTCGTGACTGGGCGAGATTGCTCTCGGAAAATGGGATTCTCCTCGTGGAGGACCGTTGTCAAATGGCGGCGGATATTTCTGACGGTTGTTCTGCGTCTATCGCGGGTGATGCAGCGTATTTCAGCACCCACTTCAGCAAGCCGTTCTCAACCGGCCAGGGAGGATTAGCTGTATTCCCGAATAGCCGAATGTATCCTGCTGTCGAGCAAGTGCGTGCGGAGTTTCCGTTAAATGGAGATCGCAAGCGTGTACATCGTCTTGTCATGCAGGTGCTGCTTTACGCTTTGATGGTTCGGCCTTTGACGCGGGCTATCATCGGGAATGTCTTTCGATGGGCTCAACGATGCGGTCTTATTCGCGGGACTATCTCCGTGGATGAGTACGGCGAGCAAATGCCCGCTGACTACTTATCTCGGTCCAGCAATTTCCAGGCTGCTCTGGGAATAGAACAACTGCACCGATGGCGTGAAAACTGCCGGCATCGCCGTCATCTCACGAAGTTTTATATGGAGCGATTAGCCTCACTTGGGATAGATGTGAGTTCTTTCCGGCAGAGGGATAATGATCCGGTTCTGCTGATGGTGCCGGTGCTTGTAAACAACAAGGATGAGATACTGAGACGAGCGTCTAAAAGGTCGCTTCCTATCGGTACCTGGTTCGATCGCAGCCCTGCTCACATTAATCCCGAAAGTGCGCATTTATACGATTATCGGCCTGGACAGTGTCCGCAGGCCGAACGTTTGATATCAAAAGAAATCCACCTTCTCACGGCTTCATGGGTAACCGAGTATCAGGCCGAAAAAGCTGTTGAGTTCATTAGACGATATGCGGAGATTTCCTATCCGCAAGATTGAGTAGCTATCAAAAATAACAACTCAAGTAATGTGGGCCGAAAGGTCGTTGCCGTAATAGGGGATTTGGTGAGATATATGATTGCGGGAATATATAAGTATGTACATGAAACCGATTGTTCTATTTTGAGGACGATGTGATGAGTATTATAGTACAGGAAGGTCCTATTGAGCGGTGTGAACAATTTGTGCGTAGCATAACGGGGGCAAGATTGTGTCACTTTCCAGAATGGACCAAAATGGTAGAAGATTTGTTTGGACACAAGGGGCATTATCTCGTGGCTTGTGATAATGGTGAAATTTGCGGTGTGCTTCCGTTATCTCATGTGCGCAGCAGGTTGTTTGGTAACCATTTAGTATCTCAGCCTTTCAGCGATTATGGTGGACCGCTGACAACAAATCCTGCGGCATTGGAGGCACTCTATGAGCATGCTATCGAGCTTGCCAAACGGCGCAAATGTGATTATATCGAGTTTCGGAACACCGTTGCTATGCCGCAGGAGATGCATCTACGAACGGATAAAATCTGCATGCATCTGCCCCTGGCATCGGACACCGAGGTGGTTTGGAAGGAATTAAGGCCGCAGATTCGCAATCGCATCAGACAGGCTGAAAAATCCGGGATTAGTGTTGTTAACGGCCATAGTGAAATATTGGATGATTTCTATCGTCTATGGACGATTCGGATGCGAGAGCTTGGCACACCGTGTTATTCCCGGGGGCTGTTCCGCGGTATTATGGAGAGGTTTAAGGATAACAGCAGAATTTTCCTGGCTCTGTCCGGGGATAAAGTTGCAGCGGCGTTTTTTGTCTATACTTTCAACGGATGCGTGCACAGCCGATGGGGAGCAGCATTGAGGGAATACGATTCGTTAAGCCCGAACTATCTCCTGAATTGGTCGGCGATTGAATACTACTGCAGGTCCGGAATGAAGTGGTTTGATTTTGGAAGAAGTACTGTTGGCAGTGGTCAGCATACATTCAAGAAGCGATGGGGCGCCAGCCCTGTGCCTCTTAATTGGCAGTATTGGATCAGACCCGGCTGGACATTGAATCTGGTCAAACCCGACGCTCCGAAGTATAGAAGAAAGACGGAAATCTGGAAGAAAGTCCCGTTGTCAGTGACTCGCATAATCGGACCGCATATAAGCTGCAGTCTGCCGTGACCGAATGGGATATGTTTCTCCTTGCCGTATAATCTGATGAATATAGTTATAGTAGGTTGTGGAAATATAGGATTCGAGACGGCCAAATGGTTGTGTAACGAGCATAAGCTTCTGTTAATTAATAGAAGTTGTCCGGAAGATTTGGCACAATTCGTTCGGAATCACGACAATGTATGGTTTGAATCGGCCGACGCCGCGAATCCATCGAGTATGGAAGCCGTACTGACGAAGTTTGAAGGGACATTCGAAACGGTGGATGCGTTAATTAGTACGGTGGGAGCCTCCTGTCCGACATCGGCACTCGATGATGTCAAGCAGTTCGAAAGCGAGTTTAGCCTGAACTTTTTCGGCAATCTTGTCCCGATTCAGGCTATTCTTAGACGAATGCTCCCGAGAAGGACCGGCAGGATTATTGTAATCTCGTCAACGTCCGGTGTTTTTACTTATCCGGGGCTCACAGCCTATACACCTTCAAAATGGGCATTAACAAACTTCTGCCGTAATCTGAGGGATAAAATCAAACGGCACGGAGTTTCCGTTGATATAGTTTTTCCGTCGAGCATCAGGAACCGGCGTTCGCGAACTTTTTTATACGAAGATGGAATAGAATCCGAGGAAGTAGCTGCTGAAATCGTTCGGATTCTGAAAGGTAAGAATAATACTAACTGCTTCGTACCAGGGCGGTACGTATTCCTGCATACTTTAGAGCGTTTGCTTCCTCGGGTGCTTGATAGAAGAGCGGGATTAAAGGGCAAACGGAAAAAACTTTTTCGTGCCAAGAAAGCCGACAGCGTACTCATTACAGGAGTCTCTTCGGAATTGGGAAAAGAGTTGGCAATGGACTACGCAAAGACGGCAAAAAAGCTGTACCTTTTAGGGCCCGATGAGCAGGCTTTATCCGAGCTCAAGGGGCAGATCATGTGCTCATCAGACTGCGTGGTCGATGAAGTATGTCTCGACCTTGCGGATTTCCGAGCGGTAGCTTCTCTTATAAATCGTATCGAACACGTGGAGTTGATAATAAATAACGTTGAGCTTTCAGCTCCGGAACCGGCGAGTGAGGTCCCAGTGACTGACTGTGAGTTATGTCTGAAAAACAGTCTGTTTGGAGTAATTCATCTTGTTGTTGAGTTCCTGCGCAAAAAAGTTCCGCCGGTTAAGATCATACAAGTTATGCCGGTGGTTGCCGGCGAAGACCGGTGTAGGTTCGATTGTTATTCCGCCGGTCAGGCGGCACTTTGGGCTTTCACCCGTTCGCTGCGCAGGAGCTTCGGTAACAGGATCCAGATTATGGAGGTGATTCTTGCTAAGCAACAGGAGATTCATTGGGGGGCTGGTACAGCAGCCGAAGGAGTAGAAGATGTCAATTACGAACGCGGTCGTCGTCAAACCGACAAAGTAATGTCCGGGATATCTTTGATGGCACGAATGTTTGCACGGCGAATTCACAAATTGGAAAGGAAAGGCAGAGAAATTGTTGTTTTGCCTTTGAGATATAAGCTGTCTATGTGTCTTGCGGCAATCCTGCCCTGGCGATTAGGGTGATGTGCCCGAGAGATTATTACCGGGGGTGTCCATTTGGATTTGGTAGCTGGTCTTGCGGTGAATAGAAACTGCATCTTCAAGACAACTAATGAGCTTTCAATGATTGAACGGGAACAGTTCCGGGAATTATTTTCTCATGTTTTCAGGAAGGAAATAAGCCCCTGTGAGTTTGAACGCAAGTATGTGCGTACTTCCATAGGCTATTCTTATCATGGTTTTATGTTTTCGAAAGACCAGCTTGTCGGCACATACAACATTATTCCCTATTGGTACGACTGTTTTGGAGTACGGGTATTATTCGGTTTATCCGCGGACATGATGGTAGCCGAAGAACACCGTAGCGGACCGTTTAACATCATTAAAATGGTTCACATGGTTTATGAGGGACTGAAGCGAGATAATATTGGTTTTGTTTTTGGCTTCCCAAACGATAATGCCTATCGATTCACGAAGCGCATACTTAAATGGAATGATATCGGAGAGCTGGATTTCTTTGCCTTGCCAATCAATATCGCTGCTCTGAGGCCCGGACTGAGCTGGGTGAATGCGATTGCTCGGCTATGTGCGGGTAGCTTTGCCCGGATACCAAGAGTTCAACGGGAAGTTCGCACTAATTTTAACGTTCAGAAGGTCAACGGAGGAGACTTCGAGAAGCATCGTTACGACGACCAATACGAGGTGATTGATCTTCCGGGCGGCGGGAAATGCCTCTATCGTATTTATACAGAGGATGGTGGTGTCAAGACGCTTTATATAATCGATGTTGTTCCCATGACTCCCAAAGACTTTCTCGGGGCAATGAGAGAGGTTTATTCTATTGCCGACAAGCACGCCGATTTAATATTGTATGTCGGAAAGTTACCTTTTCACCCCGCAGGATTAATACGCGTCCCCCGCTCGAAACAGCCGCGTCGCATAATGATGTGCGGCAAAGTGCTTGATTCACAATCTGTTGATGAGCGAGTCCTTCATATAGAGAATTGGAATGTGAATGTCTCTAATTTCGACGTCCGATAGAGAGTGCACACAAGTACACCGGACAGAAAGTTCGGAAGCGTACGACTTCCGGTTACAAGTATTCGTCCCTGGTCCTTCATCATCATAGGGACGGATGTTGAATAGTTATTATTGCCATGTGGAGGGTGTCTGAGAGTCTCATGTTTAGCATATCGAAACTGAAAAAACAGAATACCCTAAAATTGTGAAAGCATTAATTATGGAAAAAATTGAACAGGGAAAAGTTTTGAACGCCTTTAGTTGTGAGCTGGAGGACTGGTTTCATATTCTTGCGAGCGATAAAGTCCCGAGATTTGAGAATTGGTCGAAGCTTACACTGTTTGCCGAGCGGAATATTGAAAGACTGCTCCAGTTGTTTGAGGACACAGGCACTCGAGCCACATTTTTCTGTCTGGGCTGGATGGCCGAGAGAATGCCGCACCTTGTTCGCACATGCCGGAAGGCTGGTCACGAGATAGGCTCGCACGGGTACGGTCATGTGCTGGCCTGTGAAGTCGGTCCCAAGGTTTTCAAAGAAGATGTTGTCCGCTCCAAGATGGTTTTGGAAGATATTACCGGAGAGGAAGTTGTCGGTTTCAGGTCTGCTGGTTTCGGCGTAAAAAACGAGAGCAGGTGGGTCTTCGACATCGTAGCGGCCGCGGGATTCAAATATGATGCAAGTGTCTTTCCATCTCATCACGGGCACGGCGGTCTTTCCGGTGCCGAGCCGCGGCCGCATGTTGTCAAGACTAAGTATGGTCCGCTGATTGAAGTCCCGATATCTACGGTTAGATTGCTGAATTACAGGCTCTGTCTGTTTGGAGGAGGATATTTGCGGCTCTCGCCTCTGTGGGCGATAAGATGGGGAGCAAAACGGTTGCGCAGCGAGGGACAACCTCTGATTTTATACGTGCATCCGAGAGAGATTGATCCGGACCATCCGCGATTGCCTCTTGGATCATGGAGAAAATTCAAATGCTACGTCAATCTTCGAAGTACGATGAAGAAACTGAAGTGGTTGTGTGAGAATTCGAAGTTCACAACGATGGGAGCGATTGCGGAGCGGACCGAGCGAATGAATAGACACATGGGATTAGAAACTCATGCAGAGGACAAACGGAAAGAATTCGATATAGCCGCAATCAGGCAGCGCAGACAACCTGCCGACGAGTATGTAAATGTAGGTATGGATCAGAAAAGGAATTTTTAATGAATGATGTACAGCGGGAGATTCACAACTATATCGTTGATAAAATACTGTTCGATGACAGCGAGAAACTCGATGAGGATTTATCCTTCCAGGAGAACGGCATTCTTGACTCGACAGGTTTTCTCGAGCTTATTACGTTTATTGAGGAGAAATTCGAAATCAATATTTCGGATAGGGAATTAATCCCTGAGAATTTCGACACGCTCCGAAAAGTATCCGGCTTCGTGCAGAATAAAAGGCAAAGCAGCTGCCTGGATTGCAGCTCAGAGGCAGGCGGATAGCTATATATACAAGGATTAAGGCATGTGTGGTATTGCCGGTATTTGTAATATGATGGGCCCTGGTAGTGTTAGCCTGAATACTTTAAGAAGTATGGTGGGAGCCCTTTATCATCGTGGTCCGGACGAATCCGGCTGTTATCTCGACGACCGGGTCGGACTTGGAAATGCCCGGCTGAGTATAATCGATCTGCCCGGCGGCACGCAGCCGATACACAACGAAGACAGGAGCCTCTGGATCGTTTACAACGGCGAAACCTATAACTATCCGGAATTATACCGTCAACTGCAACAAAAAGGCCATCGTTTCTATACTGCGACG
>Ga0315549_1000672_pt1 | contig 39616 bp, 38 predicted proteins | sample SalMarSW160200MG_FD_203101 | JGI IMG/M metagenome (GOLD analysis project Ga0315549, IMG submission 203101) | Salt marsh sediment microbial communities from the Plum Island Ecosystem LTER, Massachusetts, United States - Salt Marsh Sediment SW1601-200 ...
TATAACTATTCACTTGTAAGGGAAGTCGCCGATGATCAATCCGCCGCCTACCTTACCTCTCTTTTTTACGGGGTGTATACGGCAACCCGCTTTGTGATCATTCCGTTTGCAGCACGGTTCGATAATAGAAAAATCTTTATTCTCTTTCTTACGGGAGGACTGGCAAGCTTTATCGTGATGTTAGTGTCTCCGGCTGTTCCGTGGCTTATTTTTGCTATTACAGCAGTTATTGGTTTTTTCCTGGCGCCGATCGTTCCCCTTACTATTTCGCTGATAGAAAAGAAGTCGGGTTTAACAGGCAGAATTGCAGGATTACTGCAGGTGGGAATGGTAACAGGAGGGATGGTCTTCCCCTGGATAATCGGACAGCTGCTTAAACCGGCAGGTCATTTTTTCTTACCCCTGATTCTGAGCTTGAGCATGGCCATGGCATTGGGTTTGGGAATCGTACTTGTATCCATAAAGACCGATAAAAATAAATGACAACCATATATTATTCTTGCAGTAAACTTTTTTTTAGATTACCATAGGCTTGGATATTATAGAAAAAAGCGATTTATGGAGGTGGTATGCGGGAAAAAATTATGATTATCGCTGCCAGAAGCGTATTTATTCTCGGTATATTATTGTTCGCCACAGCCATGTTTCTGCTCAATCACAACGAGTTTGCGCAGAGCTCGTTGAAAGCGGAAAGAGCTCTGCTTGATTTGGAGTTGGAACAAAAATACAAGGTTACGCCGGCGCAAAAACCCTTTGATTTTTCCGCATTATTACCTGAACCTGTAATGCCGCCTGAAACTGCCGAAGCCGCAGAAAATGAGGCCTATGAGCAGCGGCTAAAAGAGTATGAAGAATTGAAAAAGCAGGAAGAGGAATATTTTTCAGCCGCACAAAAAGAATATGATCAATTAATGCGGCAGCAGGACTATAAGATAAAACTCAATAATTATTATAAAAGTAAAGAATCATACGCTTTTTATGAGAAAAAACGCGAGCTTGATACGAAGATTGTAGTACAGGAAGCAGCCACCGCTCTGGTTTCCCATAAATATGTGTTGCAGTATATCGGTATAATCCTTATCTTGATAGGCGCGGCAGGAATACTGATTCTCGGTGAAAATTGGGAAAGAGCCGCCCTGCTTGTGTTTCTTGGATTTGCCTTCAGGACAATAGTAGGATTATAGCGTACAATATCCAAATAATTTGACAAAATATATTTCAGGAGGTATTTAAAGATGTCTAAAATAAAACTAAAACTGATTTTTTTCTTAAGTATTATTGCTGTAAGCATATTTTGTACGACATGCAAGTCCGCACCGGCCGCCAGCCTTGCACACGAAGATAATATAAAAAAATCCATGACCATAGCCGGTTACACTTACGAGCTTCCGACATGGTGGGATTCCGTACAAGTAACCGTGCCCCAGACTTTGAAGAATGAAAATGATGTAAGGGATTTCGTGGGACAGAATTACGGAGCGGACACGGGCACAAAGAAGACCTGGAAACAGGCCCTTAAAACATGGGCCCTGGCCTGCCAGCGGTTCAATATATTCCCTATTTACCTCGGGCACTGCCATCGGGTAGGCGAAGAATTTGAACGCGCTGCCCAAATATTCGCGGATCTCTATCAGCTTGCCGATACTCAGAAGCAAAACAGGGATTGGTATAGGGTATACCTTGCCTACAATGCGGGAGAACTCTACGCTCAACTGGGAAATAAGGATAAAGCCAAACTATGGTTTTCACGGGCCGCGGAGTACGTCGGTTATTCCGATTCTTCGATTAAATACTACGCGGGAGTGGCTGCCAACCGCCTTAAGGCACTGGAAAAGAATAAATAACGTCGCCCTCATTATTCAAGCACATGAATGTTCTTTTTTCTACACATGTCTTTTAATATCTTAGGCCATACGGAAACAGTGACCTCTCCGAGGTGCGCGGCTCGTAAAAGATACATAAAGGTCCGGGCCTGACCGATACCCCCTCCTATGCTTAAGGGAATCTGATCATTCATAATCATGTTATGATATGGAAGTTTGAGAAAATCCGTCTGACCTGTTATTTCCAACTGTTTCTTAAGCGTATCTTTGGTTACGCGAATGCCCATAGAGGTGAGCTCATGGCGGCGCTTTGTTACCGGATTCCATACAAGGATATCCCCGTTTAGTCCGTGCATCGGCCTTCCATTTTCCGATACGGTTTCCGTAACCCAATCATCATAATCAGCGGCTCTCATTTCGTGCGGATAGCCGTCTTTTAGTATCCAGCCTATTCCTATAATAAAAACAGCCGGATATTCCTGCAATATTTTTTCTTCCCGCGCTTTTCGCGGCAGATCGGGAAATTTTTCAAGTATTTCTTCCGCATGCAGAAAAGTCAGCTCTTCGGGAATTTCAGAATACTTGGGGGTGGAAAGCTGTGGAAAAAGCTTTCTTGCATGCTGCCCCGCCCCCCGAATCACCTTCCATATTTTCCTCACTATTTCTTTAAGCAAGTCCGGATTACGCTGGTCGGCTGTAATTACTCTTTCCCAGTCCCACTGATCCACATAACATGAATGATCATGGTCCAAAAAATAATCCTTTCTTACGGCCCTCATATCCGTGCAGATGCCCTCCCCCGGTTTGCAGTCAAACTGCTTCAGGGCAAACCTTTTCCACTTGGTAGCCGCCTGGACTACTTGCGCATCAATGGGATTCTTATCATAATCATTGGAGATGTGGAAACCGATAGGGGTGCGGGATCCGTCCCGGTCAAGCAGATCGTTCATACCGCTGTCACGGTCTACAATTAAGGGAACCTGCACCATCTGCAGGTTTAGTTCTTTACACAGATTCTCTTCAATATAATTTTTTACTGCAAAAACCGCCTTCATTCTTTCCATGGGGGATAGTAACGGTTTATAATCATCGGGCAGTATTTTCTCAAGTTCAGCATAATCACCGATGCCCGGTCCCGCTAAATCCGCTTTTTTATCTGACATAACAAATACTCCTTTACATGTATATTATTTATTCCTGCCGGAGCAAGAATTATAGGTACAAATAAAATATTATTTTTTGAGGGTGTGTTCAATACTGCCTTCTCAATACAAAGGCTCATAATAGCCGCGGCATTCCAAAACCAGATCCCCTGCCGTATTTTCCGGTATGCTGAATTTAAGCTCAACAGCATCTCCCTTTTTCAACACCAGGTATGAATCGTTGATATTTATAAGCTCGGCCGGACACTCAAGCGGCTGCAAAGAAGTCTGGCCTACCTTTAAGTTTATATAGTTTAAATACGTTATTTCATAGAGACTTTCTTCTATTCTGATAACAAGCTCATTGTTATGAATAAAAGAAGCAGAAATGCTTCTGCTATCGGTTTTTTCGTTATCCTTATTAATATTCTTGCCTATGATCTCACCCAGTTTTATAAACTCCGAAACGTTATACGCAAATATGTGGGGACAGGCCATGCCTATGGATTCCATATATCCTGTCTGTTTTGATAGATTGACGATGGTTTTGGAATCAACATCAGCTTTATAGATATTCCCCTCATAATTCTCATCATATTCCGTAAAAATAAAACCCTTACCCCGATTTATCCAACCATAACAGTGAATCTCACCGGACGAAAGAGATATGATTTTTTCATAAACAAATGTCACGATATCCATTACATACAAATCCGTGTTTTCATTCTTCGTAGCGCAAAACATGATTTTTTTACTGTCCGGTGACCATCTATATTGGTTGTTCTGCTCCCCTTTAAAACCCAAAAAAGCAAATCCCCTTTCCACTCTTTGGCCGCTCTCATCGACCTGAGATGAAGTTACATACATAAACACAAATAAAAACAGCAGAATAAGAAAAACATATCTTCCGCGTAATGACCTTTTATACAGCATATGACCTTCCTTAATAAAAGCAGGCAGCTTACCTTCCCCTGTCCGCGATTAAACTACCGCCCGAGCCTACATTTTCCGGCGGATTTTCTTTTATTATTACCGTAAATACGGTACGCGGTAGCTTGTAGGCTTTTTCTAACGCATCCGTTACATCTTTTACTAAAATCCTCTTAATATTGATATCCCGGATTTTGGGTCCCTCGATGGTTGCATTAGGCATAAACCGCTCCTTTCGTAAAAATTCTAAAACAATGGAGTGAAAATAGATTATCACTCGAGCTGTTATTTCCCGCCGCAGAGATCGTCCTCTTCACCGAAGCAGACAACAGCATCCTGAGTCTTAATTGTATTATCCATTATAAACAAATCAGGGCCGATTTAAAAGAATTTTTACCAGTATCAATTATTCTTTACAATTCGGAATATTATCTGTACAATCGACACAAAGAAATAATAAGGAGGAACTACTGTATGAAAAAAAAGACTGCATCGCGAAAGGTCACCCTCACTCCTGTCACTTTATTGATGCTTAGTCTGGGTGTTTTCTTTATCCTGCTCGGTCTGATGGGTGTGCTGCCCACTGTTCAGGAAAGTGTTTTTTCATTGACAGATACATACCTGTATATTGAAGTGCTATTTGGCATCGTGGAGATTGCTTTCGGTGTATTTCTGATTAGCAGTCTGTTCACTTTCTTCACCAAGAAAATCAAGTATACGATGAGTTTTCTTATATTCGTTTTCTGGGCTGCGCGGATCATTTTTTCGAAAGTTATCTGGGGATTTGCCATCACCAGCAGCGGTATCCGGTTTACACCCGACTTCGGCACATGGCTGCTTATATTAAGTTGCGAGCTGATTATTGCCGCTTGCCTTTGGATTAATGTGAAAGCAAACCAAACGTAGGTCTTGAAGTATTTTATAAAAAACCTATATACTCTTTTTCTTCTTGTGTGCGTGCTTTTTTTTGCCATGTGCAGTGGAAATACAGATCCTTCTGAGATTAAAATTGAGTCAGTTCGAACCTCGAGCACCCTCTATTCCGACGATGACAGGTACGTGGCGGACAATTTAATTGACAGAACCTTAAAAGCATGGAGTGAGGGAGAAGCAGGAAGCGGAATCGGTGAAATTATTAATATATTTTTCAGTAATGAGGTTACCATATCATCTTTCTATATATATAACGCTATACCGAAAGATTTCTACGAGAATAACAGGGTAAAAACGCTTTCCGTAAACAATCAAAAGGTGCGGGTGGAGGACCGGAACGGATTGCAGCAGGTCACTCTTCCCCAACCTATCACAGATAGTGAGCCGGGGTTAGTTATCGAGGCTGTGTATCCCGGCGACATGTGGGACGATACCTGCATAACCGAAATCTGTTTTGAAAACAAAGAGCTGTTCGCTACTAACGATCAAAGATATAAAAATATTTCTTTCTAAGAATGATTACAGTGATCAACCGTGTATAGTGTATTTCGGTGAACTATCCCAAGATATATTAAGTGAGGAAATTGCAAAACTCAAAATATATTAACTTAGTAAAATACTTATTCTCTATACCATAATAAGTTAGCAATTTCCATTTTAGGAGCTTCTTGCAAAAATAACATTTTTGCAAGAAGCTCAGAGAATAAGAAATAAACACTCACTTAAACCGGCGAATTATTCAAGAGTAAGAAGTTCCTGATACGTGTAATCCGGAATATATGAAATCTCCCCGGAAATTAACAATTTTATGTTCGTTAAGTAGTAGGTTGTGTGTTTAAATACCTCGAAGAGCACGTCGATTTTCATCATATTGTATTCGGGCATAATACGAACAAGATCATCAAAGGTAAGATCCTTAAAATACTTATCCACTCGAACACGGATGTCATAAAAATAATTTGAAAAAGCCACTTTTGATCTTGAGCTTACGGAAAAAACATGATCGACAAATTGATTGGGATTAAAGACCCATTTATCGATATATTTTAATATCTTCCCAACATAAATCCAAAGTGGTATGCCCGCATATTCTTTAAACAAGAGCACAGGATCCAACTCACGCAGAAAATCTTCAATATCCCAAAGGAACATATTAAGCTGGTTATAAACGGTTTGAATGATATTCTCACGTTCCGGGACGGCGGTTGTTGTTTTTTTTCCATGCTGTTTATCTAGGCCGCGGCGGGCTTTTAAAAATAAATCATATTGCTTTCGCCGTTCTTCATCGCTTAATATCGAATAGGCATTGAGCAGTACCTTAAAGTAACCTGCGGATTCGGGTGAATTTTTATGCTTATCCGGGTGATACGCTTGAGCAAGTTTTCGAAAAGCTCTCTTAATCTCCTGCGGGTCGGCGTCTTCATTCACACACAGTAATTGATAATAATTTTGCACAACTTGCATAAGTACTAGATTATATCTTTTGTATCTGTCAGTCCATTATATACCAAGCTGCTTTCGTATAAAAGTATGCTTATATAATATAATGCGGACCGGTATTTGAAGCATGATAGCTGGGCGCTTCAGCTGATATCAACGCATCGGCCAAACTGGAAAGACCGATCAAATGTCCTCCGCCTCGTTTAATCATATAAGGGATTACCAAAGCTGCGGTCTTTACCATACCCAGAAGGTTTACATTTATAATATCAACCTCACGGTCCATAGCAGAAAAATCAAGCAGCTCACCTATCCCCACACAGTAAACGCATGAAGCACCTGAACCGGAAATTATTACGAAATTAATAAATCAGATATGAGCGGCAAACTCTTTGTTAAAGTGAGCGATTGTATGGGCTGTTATCATAACAATTCGGGGTCTCTAACAATTAAAATAATTATCTCCGAAAAAGATAACTAATCTATTATTTCTAAGATAACCCTCTTTTTCGATTTGGCGGCAGCGGCACTTAAGATAGTCCTTAATGCCATTGCTATTCTTCCGTGCTTGCCGACAACCTTTCCGATATCACTCTCCGCTACCTTAAGTTCAAGTATTGTTGATCTCTCCCCCTCTATGCAATTAACCGAAACACTGTCCGGATCATCCACCAATGTTTTCACTATGTATTCAAGAAAATCTTTTTCCACAACTTCCTCCTGGTTCATGTAGTTCCTCTTTACTTAACAAATCTGCAAGAGCTACGCTACTGTTAAATTTTTTAAAACCCAATCAATTCTTAAAATCTGTCTTTTTTTAAACTGGCAGTGTTAAGAACTTGCTTTTTAGTAACTATGGATCATTATTCCAATAAATTCAATGCCTTTTTGTGAAGAATTGATAGATTGCGATGTTTTTTTAAACTGCTTGTTTGCCATAAACAGCGCATACAATATAAAAATAAAACGCAAGGACGCATAGAGGTTGCTGCGGGCTTTTTATAACTGCGCTCTGGTATAATTATCCTTACAGGTATACAATTATAGTACAAGGCCTTGGCCACGAATTGTTTTAATTAAAATAAGGAGGCCAACCGCTATGAAAAAAGAATCCTTGTGTTTGAAACAAAGGCCATGCAGGATTATGCCTTTAATATTAAGATTACCTGTGTGGAAACAATTTTGGGAGCTTATACTTCAAAATATTATGGCCCGGAAACATTTGGGAAAATATCTCCTTCCTTTATTACGACAATCGAAGAAGCGCTCACCTCTCTGTTTTTAAGTAAATCGGTAACTGATCTTATTAATGACCTTAATCCTAACAGCATGAGTTTTGAACAAAAAGAAGAGTTTATATTCGGAAGTGACGATGCGGGAATGACACCCTTGTTTAAAGCGGCAAAATATGGAAACAGTGATGCTATAACCTTTCTGTTAAATAACTGCGCTTTTATAAACCAGGTCTCACCCAAAGGCAAATCCGCCTTGATGTATGCGGCCGAATACGGCCGCGACGATATTATCAACCTTCTCATTGAACTTGGGGCCGATACCGGTCTTATAAGCGACGAAAACAAGACCGCCCGTCAGTATGCCGAACAAAACAAGCATCACAAAATCGCTTCCATGCTTAACAAAATAAATATACCCTCTCCCGGGTACGCACCGGGGGAGCTGGTCGGCGATTGGTCCGGAGCATATAAAGTCCATAATACGACAGTTTATATGGATCTTAAGATACGCCTGCAGCATAACCGCTTAAAGGCCAACGGAACAATCTATAAAGGTCTTGCCAAAGAGGATCGTGAGAAAGCATTTAAGGGAAAGCTGACTCCTAAGAATAACAGAAGCTATAGCGATGATTTTATTGCAGAAGCATGGTTTGACATTTATATAAGAGGTAAGGATATAATTATTAATGGTAGATATTTTAAAAAAATCGGACCTACCGGGGAATTACACGGAGTGAGAACCTCCTTTACTTCCAATAATGAAAAAGTATGCTGGCATATGATTTTATTTACACTTCAGGGCAAACGAAACAATCATGGAGTTATTACAGGCCATGCCCATAACGCCACAGACGAAACAATCTTTTATCTGGTTCCCAAACATGCATTGAATACTCTGCCGCCACTGACTCTACCAAAAGCGGAAACCGTAACTGTTGCCTGTCTGGATTTTCCACAATACAAATACAACTGTTATATTCCGTCCGGATATAATCAAAAAAATGCCATGCCGGTTATCCTTTTTGATAACGCCGGCAAAAATGCCAAACCGCTTAACATCCGGACAGCCGAAGAGATGGGTTGTATTTCAGTGGGTATAATCGAACCTGATACTATTAAAAATATTAATTACTTTTGGACCTTTGCCACAATACTGGATATAAAACGTAGATTTAATATTCTTCCTGGGAAAATTATTATGGCAGGATTCTCAGGCGGAGCTCAGTTTTTTCAACAGTTTATAAGTTCTTATCTTGATGACTGCTGCGGTGTGATTGATATAGGAATCGGAGATACTATGGCATTAGAGCACGGAATTCCGGTTTTTTACATAATGGGAGAAAAGGATGTGCGTTACAAATCACTAAAAAGCAAGTTCCCGGATTTAGAAAAAAAATATGGAGAAAAAGTAAACATGGCAACGCATGCGGGCGGGCACATGTGGGGAGTGCCCGATTTATTGGACCAGGCAATACGATGGATGTTTAAGTTTCCTTAATTTTTTGGTAGCACATTAAGATTTTTCTTGATCTTTCTTATTCATGTATTGACTAGGATTTTAAGTCTATCTATCATTTTAAATATAATGGAGGTGTTATAATGAAAAACCCTGAAAAAAAATGTATTCTTATTTTAGCGAGGAAATTGCAAAACTCAAAATATATTAAGTTAGTAAAATACTTATTCTTTATACCATAATAATTTAGCAATTTCCTCTACTGTTAATTAAATTATACAATTGCTCAATATTATAATTTCTTCTATTATATCCTCTAACGCTACGTAAAGAGGAGGAACAAACAAGATGGCGGGATTCTTTAAAATATGTGCAATACTGTTAATCATAGCCCCCTTTGCCTTTATCGTATCGCTCTTTTCTCCACATGTGAATATTTATGAGGTTCACAATAATGGGGCATGGTATAATCTGGGCTTTATAATCGGGCTGATCATTATCCTCGGCGGAGGAAGCGGCGGTGCGGTAAGGGTTAAAACCGTAAAAAGAAAAAATGATTAATGAGATAATTTTATAGGGCTTATAACAAAAAAAGAGCCAGGCTTTTAACACCTGGCTCTTTTTTTGATTTAAGACATATTAATAACTATAGCTATTCTGTCTCGGTTTTTTTGCGTGCGCTTCATTCACCCGTAGTGCACGTCCGTCTAATTCGGTATTATTTAAAGCGGAAATAGCTGCGTTTGCCTCTTCCTCTTTTTCCATCTCAACAAAGGCAAAACCTTTTGGTCTGTTGGTATAGCGATCTTTCACTATATTAACTTCCAACACCGTTCCGTGCTGCGCGAACAATTCTTGAAGCTGATTTTCGCTGGTGTCGTAACTCATGTTACCGACATAAATTTTCTTTGACATAAAAATACATCCTTAAAAAAATCATTATTTAGTTTATCAACGATAAACTTAGGTATCAATTTAATCTTATACTTTGGAATTACTCTATGTTAAAAGAATACCAAAATGATTTTATTGTATTTACAGAAATGCAATCCAAGAATGAAAATCATAAAACACAAATAGCAGATTAAAAAGACCATGCTGTATTTCGGAATACAACGCTTATAATATATCATTATATTTTCTGTTAGTCAACTATTTATTGCTATTTATTGCTAAAAGATAAACTGTTATGCTACTATAAAAAACAGACAGAGGAGATCCTGATGGATTTAAATTATCAAGACATCGCCAAGATGATCGACCATTCTCTTCTTAATCCCACGTTAAGCGATAAAGAACTGGAACAGGGATGCCGAATCGCCGTGCAGTATGATGTGGCCAGCGTGTGCACAATGCCTTTTTATTTAAGGCATTGTGCGGATATTTTGGCAGGCAGCAGCGTACAAGCCAGCACCACAATCGGCTTTCCCCACGGCGGTCATACCACAGCCGTTAAAATAATTGAGGCCGAACAGGCACTCAAAGACGGCGGCCAGGAACTGGATATGGTCGTCAACATCAGCAAGGTCCTAAGCGGCGATTGGGGATATGTTTATAATGATATTAAGGCCGTGCTGACTGCAACTCACACAGCAGGGCAAAAATTAAAAGTAATTTTCGAAAACTGTTATTTAACAGACGAGCAAAAAATCCAATTATGTCAAATTTGCGGTGAGATAGGTGCAGACTGGGTCAAAACCTCCACGGGCTACGGTTCCGGCGGTGCCACCCTTCATGATGTCAAACTCATGCGGGCTCATTCACCCGCGCATGTACAGATAAAAGCAGCAGGGGGCGTAAGAACCTTAGATCGGCTGCTGGACATGCATGCTGCCGGAGTAACGAGAATCGGAGCCAGCCGGACGGTCGAAATACTTGAGCAAGCCAACCAATGCTTAAAATAAGTAAATAATTATTGAGAATAATCTTCATATATCTCTATTCTATTTCTACCTTTTTTCTTAGCCAGATAGAGCAGGGCATCGGTTTTTTTAATAAAGGAAGCGAAACTTTCTCCGGCATACTGCTTAACACCCGCACTGATTGTTACTTTAAGCCCTTCCTGCTCCCACTTCTGACTCTGGGTCCGTTTGCGTAAGCGTTCCAGGGCAATAAAGGCTTGCACGCTGTCTGTTTCCGGCATAACAATCAAAAACTCTTCCCCTCCGTACCTGCCGGCACTGTCTGTTTCCCGGATTTCTTCTTTGATCACCTGGGCAATTGTCACAAGCACAATATCGCCTGTCTGATGTCCATAGGTATCATTAACCTTTTTAAAATGATCCAAATCAATCATGGCAAGCGTAAGCGGCTGTTTCACTGCGGCGGCATGCGCTACATGTTTTTTAAGAATATCAATAATCGAATTGTGATTGTTAAGCCCGGTGAGCCCATCGGTATAAGCCTTCTTCTCAACCTGCTTTATATACTCGTACTTTGCTATACCCTCGGTTATTACGGCCCGAAGATCCTGTTTCAAACATGGTTTTTCCAAAAAACGAAAGATGTTACCCTTATTCACCGCCTCAACAGCGGTCTGCATATCGGCATAGCCGGTAAGCATGATGCGTATGGTATCGGGAGCAATTCTTTTAATCTTATGCAGAAATTCTACTCCGTTCATATCAGCCATTCTCATATCAGCCACAATAACCGCATACTCACAATCGCTGTGGATTTTTATCAGCGCTTGTTCAGCGTTTACTGCAGTCTCTACTTCAAATTCAGTTTTAAAAGCATGCTCCAATCTTTTAAGGGTTTTAATATCATCGTCAACAAACAGTATTTTACTCTTGGCCATACATTATAATTATTGTATACAATACGGCAAACCGCAATTTTTTTTGGATATAATCGCTGCACTGCTTTATTTTGTATCTATACCTGAAAAGCGGGGGTCCTTTACCACAAATAAAAAACAGAAAAGAGCCAGACCTGCAAACAGAGCACCTATGGTAAAAAGTGAGTTATATGTTAACAGCTTTGTTGACAGCAGAATACCCCCCGCAAGGGGTGTAAGCCCGAATAAGGTGGCGGAGATGGTGGTCGACAAAGCCGAATAGCGAATTCTATCCTTATCGTTTCCGAACTCGGTAATAAATACCTGAAAACTGTTGAGCCGCGCATTTACAGTTATTCCCACCATGATAAAGATTATATAGAAAATAAAATGAGTAGGCCAGAATATTACCAAAACCAGCGCTGCCAGTGTGGTAAAAGCTCCGATCTGCAGTACTCGCAAGTTCCCGGTTTTATCGCCGATAAAGCCGAGCAGTACACCAAATATGAGAAAACTAAGGTTTAACAGAAATGTATAAAACACAACCGTACTTTCATTAATTTTTAGAAGGTCAATAGCATAATAGGTTAAAAAGGCCGAGCCGCATTCCGAGACACTTAAGATCGCCTGGGTGCAGAGGAAGCGTACGAAATTTTTATCTCTCTTTAGAATCTTTACCAGTGAGGAAAAGTACTGTCCAAATGGTTTTTTGCGAACAGCAGGCGATGCTTCCGTTTCTTTTATGGAAAGAAAACAGATAAATGAGACGGAGAGCAGTAAAAAACCCGCGAGAAAATTCAACCTGTAATTCTCCGGAAACTCATAGCTCGTGAGGAAATAATTTATCAGCAGCGGCAGAAGAATACCTCCTGCGCCGGCAATAACAGCGCGCAGGGAATTTGTTCTGGCCCTGTAGCGCACGGGGATGGTTTTGGCACTGAAATCCAGCCAGGCAGGCGTACCGATTCCTCCGAAAAAAGAAAAGCCGAAATAGAAAAACAGCACAAAGGCCACGGTAACGTAAGGGCCGAACGGCTCCAGCAAAAAGGTGCTTAAGGCCATTAAAAGAATACAAATCCGCTGGATAAAGCCGAATACTCCGATATATTTCTTTCGTATGGCGTGCCTTTCCGCCATGCGGGTTGTGAAAAGCCCGGGAAGGTTAAAACCGATAAGCAGTAGCGCCGGGATCAGACTAATTACAAGGGGTGAATCATACAGACGCTTTACAAAGGCCACCATAATGGTCATCTGGTGAAAAAATACCATAGCCATCACAAAAATACCGCTGTCCAAAGATTGAAAGAGAATGTTTCTTCGTATGAGCTTTTTATTTTCTATTCCCATAAAGCACAATTCCTGCCATATTGTATACTGTGCCTTATGATCTTTAAGAACAGTTAAAAAGTCAATATATGAAATCAAGAATAAACGAAGGGAGGTAAAGCATGCGGACATTATCTGTTTTTATCGTAACGGCATTACTCATTTTTAGCCAATCCTGTCTGCATAATAAGTTCAAGGATTCCATATCCAAGCTCCACGTGGAGAAACTTGTGGTTATCGAGCAAAAGGAGCTTTACTTTAAAGACAGCGCTATCATAGGGCTTTCCCCCGACGGATGTAAACTGGCGGTTTATAATTCTAATAACAGGCGTCTGAGCGTGCATGATGCTGATACTCAGGAAGAAATTACGGGTATGAATATGAAAAGCAGCTTATGGGAAACGATGAGAAGCTTTCATATCCCATGCTTATGGATGTGTCTGCCGACGGCTCCAAAGCCGTTATCTGCTATCGCCAGCTGATAAGCCGTCACCTCTTTGACCAAAAGAGAGCGCATCTGAAAAGCTATCATTATCTACCGGATGTGCGCAGGCTTGAAACAAGAGAAATCATCTCGCTTAACCATATGCAGTCTGTATCCTTTTTAATCCGCAATGCGGTATTTTCCCCGGACGGCTCAAAATTACTGCTATCCTTTCGTGAATCGGATGGTAAATACCACGTCGCTGTGCAGAATATTGAAGGCACACAGGAAAAGATCCTCTTTTCGCACCATCAGCCGATCGGCGTCTCAGGAAAATATCTTGGCATCGGTCTTAACTGGGCGGCTAACGGCAAAATTTTTATTCGTGAAGGCCCGGTCGGAAGCCGGGGCTGACTGCTTACCTTAGGCCCGGAATAGATGGAAATAAATTATTAATTGACAGCCCCGATAATTACACTTATGATATGGATCATTAATTAAGGAATAAGATTATAAGGATGAATATTCAACGTATTACAGCCAGAAACTGTTCAAAAAATCCATTGGCATCGGCTCATGAGCTTTATGCAGAGCTGCTAAAAGACAATAAAGTAAACGATGCTCTCTTTGTTGACGGTTCTTTTAGCAATCTGATTGCCGTAGCCGGTTTACCAATCCGCATACCCTGTGTTGTGGATCTGTTTAAACATCATGTAGTTGAAAAATACTTGCGCGCTCTTACCCAATCCGGGAAGTCAATATTATTATTATACCAGGAAAACTCCTTTTTTTTATATAAAAAAGACGATCAAGCGGCAATTACCCAGGTCGCGCTCACCGATTCCCTGCAACAGGCGATTTTAGATTCCATTCACTATATCAATACGGGCGCCGGTTATTTAAATGAAGCCGGCGAGCACTCCATAGATCTCACGGCACCTAATCCCGGGCCTCATTTCTCCGTAAACTTATTACTGGGGAACCGTTTGGACTTTAATTACCCCATCCAAACAACACCAAAGAGTGTGGTAGACAGACTGGGAGGAGGCAGCTTTCGCTCTCATGCCTTTACTCAGGTGCTGGCTATCCGCTGGGATTTGCGTCAGGAAGAAAACGGATTTCCCGCCAACAGACAGTTTTATCTGGTTGAAGAGGGAGAGCTGATCTTTTATTCCCGCGAACCGGAAGGGCCCAATATCCAATCTGCCTGGTGCCGTCATTCTCAAAATTATACGGAGATAACATATAAAACAAAATGTGGTTTAGAGATAATTCGAAACATTATGTTGTTACAGCACAAAAAGGGTTTTCCTATTGCAAGCGAAGTCCAAAATATAACAATAAAAAACAACAGTACAAAAAAAAGATCTTTAAGGGTGGTTTATACGGGAATGTTCGGCACCGAAGTTCCTCATGCCATGATGGAGGATGTGCTGTATTCCAATATCATTATGCAGGCCGGGATACTCAAGAACAATGACGGAACTATCCTGGCATTAACTCATGATTATCATCCTCTTAACCGACAATCTGATCTACGTTTTAACAGCATGATTGCTTACACCGGGTCGGGATTGTGTTTTTCTAAGGAGTTCTGTACGGATTATAATGATTTTGTGGGTAACGGCTCTTTGAGTATGCCGGATGCTCTGAACTATTTACCTAACCGTATTGCCCGTAAAGGGCCCGGATTCTTTGCCTACGCCCTGCCCGTAACGGTTGCATCTCATCACACCGCTCACATGGTAAATTTTACGGGTTTGGTATCTTCCGTGGATAATCCGGAATTTTCAAGAAATACATTGACAAAAGAAATTAATGCACTGGTAGCAGAGTTCGCTCCCGAAAGCTCATTTAGCACGCATCTTGAAAAAAATAACGATTTTCTAAAAGCATATACAAGTTATCTGCAAGTTAGATCGAGTGATAATAATCTACAGTCCTTTATCAATAAAAACATGCCTTTTCAAATTCTGTATCAGACCTTTGTGTCGAGGTCGTTTTCTCAAACCCAAAAGGGTTATAGGGAACTGGGCTTTCGTGAAATCCAGGATCTGTTCGCTTCCATGTACTACTTTGTGGCAATGGGAAAAGCGCAGTTCGTGCGCCGGGCTATCCTTACCTGGTGTGAAAATGTGTATGATTTCGGTTATACGAACCACAATTTTTTCTGGAAAGGCAAAGAACCCGGTCACTGGAGCGACGACGGGCTGTGGCTGGTTCAGGCTGTCTACCGCTATATTGAGCTTACGGGGGATATCGCTTTTATCGATACACCCTGTAAAATTGCCGGTGCCAAAAAAAGCCGACCTATTTACCCCACCCTCAAAAGAATTATTTTCTATTCCTCCGAAGTTTCCGTGGGCGCGCACGGTATGCCCCTTATAGATAAGGCCGACTGGAACGACTGCCTGAAGGTGGACACTGATTATCTAAGCGGTGCGGATAAAGAAAAATTTTATAATCAAAACCCTGAGAAGGTAAAAACAGTACTGGCTGAGTACAGCGAAAGTGTCATGAATGCGTTTCTCCTAAAACTGGCTCTTGATCATATGCAAAACCTTGCGGAGCAAAAGGGCAATCACGATGATTTACAGCTGTTTAAAGAGCAGTCAGCGGAGTTAAAGCAAAAAATAAATAAGCATGCTTGGAAAAAGGATTTTTATGCCAGACTGCTTTTCAACCGCCATAAAGATAACGGTTACTTGTTTCTGGGGGCGGAAGGAGACAACCTGTCTTTGAATCCTGAAATAAACGGGTCGTACTATCTTAATTCTTTCAGCTGGGCAATTCTCTCAGGTTGTGCGGATGACAGCCAAATTAAAATCATGCTGGAACGCCTCGACAAATATCTAAAAACCCCGCTCGGTTACAAACTGTGCACTGAGGTTGATTTAAACAAAATATCACCACGTACCGCGGCAAATGACTATTTCCCCGGCGATAGAGAAAACGCGGCTATTTTCAAACACGCGTCCATGATGGCTGTGAGCGCAATGTTCAAAGCAGCTAAACAAGTAAAGGATGTAAATTTAGCCAGACGCTTGGCGGACAATGCCTACTGGATGCTTGAAAAAGTATTACCCTACAAAACCATGGAAGATCCTTATGCGCTTAAGGGGAATCCGCGTTTCTGCACTCAGTATATAAACAGTAATACGGGAGAGCATATCGGCCCTATGCTCAGCGGAACAGCCTCATGGTTAGCACTGGCTTTTTTTGAAAGTCTGGGTCTTGAATACAAGCAGCAAGGCATTATATGTGATCCTATGCTAAAAAAAGATGTGGAGTCGGTCTCGTACGAGTTAAAAACAGAAAAAGCTGTCTATCAGATTTCCATAAAGAAACCAAAGGGATTCTTTCGCTGCAAAGACAATAAAGTGCATTTTGTTTTGGACGGAAAGCGGATCGAAGGTAATATAATTCCTCTTTTTGTTGACACTAAAAAACATACGCTGCTCATTGATTTTTGTGAAAAATCTTAACAAATTGAATCCACTCAATCGCTCGCTGCAATTCTATTACAGTATTATTAAAAAATACCGGCGCCCGTAAAGAACGCCAGCCAGTAGAATAGGAGGAGTGTATACGAGTATTACCGGACTAAACCGATAATCAGTTCCGTTTTTTCTCTGAGAATCCTAAAACGAATATCCTGATTTTTTTCCTGACTTAAATAGCGATAAAAATCACGCGTATTCTCGATTTTCTTCTCATTTATTCTGGTTATCACATCACCCTGCTTAAGACCCACAGTAAAAGCGGCGCTTCCGTTAGCTACATGTAAGATAACCACACCGCTGGTTTCCGTTTTTAGCTTCAACTCACTGCTGGTCTCCGGGGTAATAGGAAGTACAGAAAATCCCGGCCAGATTTTATCAGCCTGATTTGCTATTGTTTTTTCATCACCTCGCGACCCGAGTTTCACATTTATGTCCATTTCTTTACCGTCACGAATGAGGTTTAAAAGGGTGGCGGCGCCCGGTGACAGGTTGCCTATTATGTGTAAAAGATGAGATGAATCTCTCAGCTCTTTACCGTTCACCGCCGTTATAAAATCGCCTGGGAGAACTCCTGCCTTAAAAGCCGGTGAATTTTTAAACAAACCATATACAAGAGCGCCACTTTTACCCTCTATTTTCAAATCCACGGCTAGCTCCGGAGGAATCCCTCCCATGGTAATACCCAGCCAGCCGTATTCCACTTTTCCTTTGGTAAGAAAATCTTCGATGTCTTTTTTTGCATTATTAATGGGAATGGCAAAGCCCAAACCGACACTGCCGCCGGTAGGTGATGCGATCCAGGTATTAATTCCTATCACTTTCCCTTCTATATTTACTAGTGCGCCACCCGAATTACCCTGGTTGATGGCCGCATCAGTCTGTATGTATTCGGTAAAATTACCTCTTCCTGCTTCAAGAGCACTTTCACGGCCGACGGCGCTAATAATGCCTGAGGTAATGCTCGAAGAAAAACCGAATGGATTGCCGACAGCCAATACCCAGTCGCCCACCTGAATATCATCCGAATCACCCAGTTCTGCAATGGGTGTCTGTTCCTGGGTTTCGAAAACCAGGAAAGCCAGGTCCTTTTTATCGTCCACGCCAACCAATGAAGCATTAAACTCACGCTTGTCGGAGAGGGTAATATTTATTTCTTCGGCTTCTCCGGCCACATGGTAATTGGTAAGTACATACACCTTATTACCGATTCTCTTCACTATAATACCGGAGCCCAAACCATACTGCCTGTACTCCCTCTGCTCAGGTTTACTGTTGTTATCCGGATTATCAAAAAAGAAATCAAATGGTGATGTAAAAGCAGGAGCTTTCACCACATCTGCTATTTTCACTTCCACTACCACAGGTATCACCTTCCCGGCCACAAGATGAAAGGCATTCTGAATATTCTCTAATGTGGCAATACCCTGATTAATCTGCTCCGCTTTATCGTCACTATCAGCTCCTATAAAAAGAGTGGAAAATAATAAAAGTATTGCAAAAACTATTACCGTGCCGAGCGGTTTTTTTATAAATCTTATTTTATTTTTCATAATTTTTCTCCTTATAACTAGTTAACCAGTCCCAGCAACAACTCTTTGTTGTCGCGGCTGAGTTTAAATATTATTTCAGACTGCCCGGATTCATTTATTGCTTTATAGAAATCCGTCACGTTATAAATTGGTCTATTGTTTATTGAGCGTATGATATCGCCTGACTGAAAACCGGCTACTCCTGCAGCGCTGTGCTGCTCAACTCTACTGATAATCACATTACCGATGGTGTTTGCCAGATTAAGACGAGTACGAATATCATCCGTGATACTTATGGCAACCAATCCCGGCCAGAGCAGGGCGGCCTGGTCTGCTTCCTGCTCTGAGGCAGGTCTTTCCTTTACGTGCAATGTAAGATTCATCTTTTTCGCATAACGGATTAACTCCACCACTGCCTGCTCGCCAGGCTTTAGACTGCCTGCAGTAAGCAGCAGCTGCATCATATCGCTTATCTCTTCTCCATTAACACGGGTTATATAATCGCCGGGAAGTATCCCCGCTTTATAAGCGGGTGAATTCTTATACACACCGTACACAAATGAACCCTTTGTATCAGCCAGATTGAGATCTTTCTGCAATGCAGCCGGAAGATCGCCGCTCTCTACCCCTATCCAGCCGTAGGACACTTTACCTTTGGTAATAAACTCCTCAATCGCGGTTTTCGCGTTATTTGTGGGAATGGCAAATCCTATACCCACATTTCCGCCGGAGGGTGATGCGATCCAGGTGTTTATGCCTATAACCTCACCACGAATGTTTACCAGTGCACCGCCGGAGTTTCCCTGATTGATAGCAGCGTCTGTCTGAAAATAATCGGTATATACCGCAATCTCGGAATGAGGTAACGACCTCCTTCCTATGGCGCTAATAATGCCCTGTGTTACTGTGGAATCAAATCCCAGCGGATTCCCCACTGCAAGCACCCAGTCACCGACCTGAACAGAACTTGAGTCTCCGAGTACGGCTACGGGAATGTGTGCTTTAGCTTCAAACATCACCAAAGCCAGGTCTTTTTTATCATCTTTGCCCACCAGCGCGGCTTTGTACTCTTTATTATCTGCGAATTTAACGGTTATCTCATCAGCATCACGCACCACATGATTGTTGGTGAGTACATATACATTTCCGTCCACCTGACGCACAACAATACCGGAACCTAATCCCTGGCGCCGAAATTCTCTTTGCTGGGGCGCGGAGTTATTTTCATCGGGACCAAAAAAGAATTCAAAAGGTGAAAAATCAGACGGCGCATCCTGTTTTACTACATCGACAACCGCAATCTCCACAACAGCGGGAAGAACCTTGCCTGAAATATCCTGCAGGGCCGTTTGAATGTTCGACATTGAAGCAAATCCCTCGTTAGCATTATGCGGAAGCTCCAGATTAAAGGAGCTCCCTGTTATAAATCCGTCCGGATGTGTCGAAATAATATAAGGGGACACTAACATCCCTGAGATAAAGAAGATGAGCGCTGCAACGGGCAGCTGAACAAATCTATGTTTAATTATTTGCTTTATGGTCATAACAACCTCCTCGTTTATAATGTTACGCTTTAAACATAACGGAGCAAGCTTACGGTAATATGACCGCAACATTACAGTTTTGAAAGCTTTCTTTATTACACCGAAGGAAGTCTTACTTGAAAGGCGGTGTATTCCCCGACTACGCTTTGTGCGCTGATCTGTCCTCCGTGGGCTTCAACGACTGCTTTGGCCAGGCTTAAACCCAATCCTGCGCCCTTCTGCTGCTTGGCTTCTTTACTGCGGTAAAAGCGGTTCCAAATCTGCTTGATGTCATCATCCGCAATGCCCGAACCGGTATTCTTTACCTGAATAACAACTTGTTCATTCTCAGACCAGGTAGTGACTTCTATTTTCCCCTCCGGAGGTGTGTATTTAAAGGCGTTTTCCAATAAATTGGATAATATTTGACGAATACGGTTGATATCGGCAAAGACGAAAAGACCGTGTACAAACTGGTTATTTAAGGTAATTTTTTTTTCTTCAGCAAGATAATGATAAAAATCGCTCAGATCCAGAATGAGTTCAGAAAGATCAATCTTTTTTTTATTAAGATTAATAACACCAGATTCAGCTTCCGAAATATCAAGCAATGTGTTCAGAAGATGTAATATATGCTCGGATTCACTAATACCTTCGCTGAGTGCTTTTCCCATGGTTTTTTTATCACGGGGCGAGTTTAAAGCCATATCCGCTATGCCGCGCAGACGGGTCAGAGGAGTGCGTATTTCATGTGCGACATTATCCAAAGTATGGTGCAGGTTTCTCATAAGGTTATCGATTTTTTCGAGCATTTGGTTAAAAAGTACAATCACCTCATCCAGCTCATCTTTGTTCTTTGGCAAAGGAATTCGCATGTTCATTTGGCCTGTTTTAATAATCTCTTTAGTTACGTTTACAAGGCTCTTTACAGGTGACAGGAAGCGGGATGAAAAGAAGAGGCCCCCCAAGAAACTTAATACAATCAAAGGAATAATGACCAGAAAAAAGGCCTGACGAAACTGAGCTAATGTTTTTTCCCGCTGCGTGTTTGATATGCCTATCTGCAGGATATTCTGATCCGGCAGGTAGACTGAAGATATATCCAATTCTTGCGAAGTTTCATGCGAAGCCAGTTTTATTATTTCTCCTTCTTTAATAAAGCGGAATTTTTCCAGCTCATAAAAATGGAATCCACGCCAATGATCCGGAACAAAGAGGTAGAGCGTGTTATTGTATCTTCCCGCAATCCGGACCATGTATAATTTCTCCTCTTTTAAAAAGCGCTGTAGAGATATTTCTTTTATAAGCAGATCCAGGCTGCCTGTTTGATAAATGGCCCAGTATTCAAGCAGCTTTGATTCCAGAAAAGCATATTCTTCGCTTATTATCGATGAAGAAATGATAAAATAAGAAGCAACATAGAGTATTAACGAGCACAATAAAAATATAATCGTGAAGAGCAGGGTAATGCGAAATCTAAACGACCTTAAGTACATACCCCACGCCCCTTACCGTGTGCAGCAGCTTTTTCTCAAATCCTTTATCTATTTTATTACGCAGCCTGTGAACAAGCACATCCACAACATTAGTTTCGGGATCGAAATGATAATCCCATACATGCTCCATAATCATGGTTTTGGACACCACGTTGCCGCTGTTGCGCATCAGATATTCTAACAGTGAATATTCCCTTGGTTGAAGCTCAATTACTTTAGAACCTCTTTCAACACGGCGCGTAAAAAGATCCATGCACAAATCACCAACAGTGAGTGTTGTAGTCTGCTGCTGCCGGGATGATCTTCGCAAAAGCGCCTGCAGCCGTGCCAAGAGTTCGGAAAAAGAGAACGGTTTGGTAAGATAATCATCCGTACCCGCCCGAAATCCTTTCAGTTTATCGTCAAGACCGCTTTTGGCACTTAGAATTAAGCACGGGGTAAATTTCTTTTTAGCTCTCAGTCGCTCAATAAGCGTAAACCCGTCAAGCTGCGGAAGCATAATATCAATAATCAGAGCATCGTAATCAACGCTTTGAGCCTGAATAAGGCCGCTTTGACCGTCGCTCATATGATCCGCTGCATAACCGGCCTGCTTTAGACCCTTTATAATAAAAGAGGCGATCTTTTTATCATCTTCAACCACAAGAATTCGCATAAAAACCTATATTTTAACAATAATTCCAACTAAAAAAAGCATAGTGGATAAACAGCAGCCGCGTCAAGATCCAGGCTCCTTCTCATCTACAGCATGCCGGCTTTCAGAGCCTATGCTGCAGGAGGATTTATCTCTCACAATATTGACAAATCCAAGTTTTTGTTTTTATGATAACAGATTGCGGGTAATAACTAGTTTTCCTGCCGTTAGCGGGAGGAGGTAAGGCAGGCAGAACATGATGGGCACATATCTTACCATAGCTACTATAATCTGCATATACTTTTTACTGCTTTCTCTAAAAAACAAAGAAACCCTGAAGACTCTTACCTATTTACCGGATATAAAAGCGACACCTAAAGTCTCCGTACTTATCCCGGCGCGTGATGAAGAGATAAATATTAACGAATGCCTTGATTCTCTGCTTGATCAGGACTACCCCAATTATGAAATTCTTGTAATCGATGATAATTCCGGCGACCGCACCTGGGAGATACTCAAACAGTATGCAAAGAAAAATAAGAAGATTAAAGTATATAAGGGCAAACCGCTGCCGGAGGGCTGGGTGGGAAAACAATACGCCTGCCAGCAGTTAATAGAATCGGCAGACGGCGAATATCTGATGTTTACCGATGCGGATACCATTCATACTTCAAAAAGCATATCCTGGGCCATAACCAATATATTACATCATAAAGCGGACTTTATGTCGGCCTTTTTGCACCACCTTATCGTTTCACTGGGTGAAGCGCTTATCGTTCCGGCGATATATATTATGACCACCATCCTTATGCCGCTATGGAAAATTCCGCAGCAAGGAAATCCCTTTTTTTCCTTTGCCATCGGTCAGTTTATGATCTGCCGTAAAGAACCTCTCCTGGCCATCGGTGGTTATAATTCATTCAAAGACTCTCTGGTAGAAGATATGTCTCTGGCCAGGGCCATGAAAGAACACGGTTACAAAACAATCTTTATTGACGGTAAAAATTACATTCACTGCAGAATGTATCATTCTTTTAAAAGTGCCTTTAAAGGACTTGTCAAAAACATGTTCGGAGCCCTGCATCAGAGCATTCTGTTTCTGGCAGTGCTCTTCCTGGTGGTTGCCGCGGTGATCGAAATTCCCGTGCTCAACCTTATCCAGCAGTGTTATTCGGGGGGCGAAAACCTTGTTTTGTCCATAATACCCGTTAGTATGTTCAGCGGTATCTGGTTTATCGTATTGCGCGACAGAAAGGTATCACTTTCCATAACCCTGTCGTATCCCATACTCTTTTTTATGGTAATGGTCATAGCCGTTACCTCCACCATAAAAACCGGATTCCTGGGGGGAGTGGAGTGGAAAGGGCGTCTGGTTCGTTGTAATTTTAGGAATATTAACCGGTCCACTCAGTTTAAGCCCAAGATCACTCGAATCAACGGCAGATACCTCTACCCGCTTTGCAGTGGGTATGCCAAATTTATTTACTGGCTCACCTTCTTACCGGTAATTCTCTTTAACATTCTCATCTTCCGGCTGCGTATAAAGGGGCGTAAGCACTTGAGGGGTATGGATCAAGGCGGGTTCTATATCTCAAACCACACTCTCTATCTGGACCCGGGGATTATTGCCAATACAATCGCACCGCACTGTACCTACTTTACCGCCATGGAACAGACCTTCGATATGCCCTTCGTGGGATATTATATCAGACTGCTGGGTGCTTTTCCCGTCTCAGAAAAACTGCCCTTTGCCAGTCTTGTCAGGGTAGTGAAAAAAATTACCGCTGAAAAGAAATTTATCCACTTTTTTCCCGAGGGAGATTTAATCCGTATGAGTCATACTATGGCCCCCTTCAGACAGGGTGTTTTTTATTTGGCTTATCTGCTTGATAAACCCATTATCCCGATTGTGATTAATCCCATACGAAAAAAAATATTCGGTAAAACGATCAATAAATTTTTTATGCGGGTGGAAGCCACCATATGCAAACCCATCTATCCTCACTCCTTTAAAAACAAGGAAAAAAAGAAAGCGGAGATTATTCAAGAAATGACTCAGCATACCCATGCGCTCATGTCGGCTGTATTAAAACGTTAAATAGTGCTACGAAGCTTGTTTTTATGTATTGTATATTTTCTTCGAATATATACACTTATCTCAAAATAGATTTATAAAGCGTAAAAATCTTTAGCTCAATATATAGCAAGGTGTCCCATATCTCAGGAGAAAATTGGATATGAACCCTTTCATGGAAAGGATTTTGGAGCACTCCCCACATGCTGTTAGGTTAGCATCTTCCGGATGGGAAAATAAGCTAAAAGCAACCTGTGCTCGATTAATCAAGAAGGTCTATGGCACTGATCATTTGGTTTGACCAAGCTGTGGCTCTGAATTGAAGAATAATTCCTCCGCAAGTTGTTATCTTTCCTTCATATAATAATACTCAATAAAAATCATGGATTTACTATTACCCCAAACCTAATAAGCTTCCTCCCTGATAAACAATTAAAGCCATAATATATGCTAATGCAGTTGTATATATCATTTGGAACAGAACTTCTTTTAAACTTTTTGTCTCTTTATAAAACACTACCATTGCTGCAATACAGGGAAAGTAAAGCAGAACAAAAATCATTAAAGAAAATGCTATTAAAGGAGAATATGCTATATCATTTCGTAATTTATCCCTTAATGTTTCTGATTCTTCATCAGCTTCTCCTACACTATAAACTGTGCCAAGTGTTGAAACTATTACTTCTTTGGCTGCAAATCCGGCAAATAGGCCTATCCCTAATCTCCAGTCAAACCCAAGAGGTTTAATTACAGGCTCTATTGCTTTTCCAATCCTTCCTGCAAAACTATATGACAAATCTTCTGTTGCCCTTTCATTTTCAAAATCTTCAATCTTATTTTCTTTAATTTCTTCTATTTGATTACTTGTCTCTATTCCATTTATAAGCTTATAATAATCTTTTGAATATGAAGTAACTTTTGGAAAACTCATTAATACCCACATAATAATTGAAACTGCAAGTATTATTGTACCGGCCTTTTTTAAATATAACTTTCCCTTTTCCCACATATGAATTAGAATACCTTTAATAGTAGGAAGATGATAAGGCGGTAGTTCCATTACAAAAGGAGCAGACTCACCACGAAATCTAACCTTTGAAAATATTTTTGCCATAGCAACTGCAATAACTATCCCTAAGATATATATTATAAATATAATATTCCCTGCAGCTTCTTTAGGAAAGAAAGCACCGGCAAAAAGTACATATACAGGCAATCTTGCTCCACAGCTCATAAATGTATTCACATGCATTGTAACCAGACGATCTCTTTTGCTTTCAAGTATTCGGCATCCCATGTATGCAGGTATTGTACAACCAAATCCTATAAGCATTGGAATAAATGATTTACCATGCAGTCCAAATTTATGCATGATCCTGTCCATAATAAACGCTGCTCTCGACATATATCCTGAATCTTCTAAGATAGCAATTGCAATAAATAAAATTAGTATATTGGGAAGAAATACTAATACACCACCAACACCTCCTATTATCCCATCAACAATTAATGAATTGATTATGCCTTCAGGTATTACATTTCCTATAAGTTCTCCAAACCATCCAAAAAAGCTTTCTATCCACTCCATCGGTTTTTCTGCTAAAGTAAAAGTCATTTTAAATATAAGCCACATGAAAAAAGCAAAGATGGGTAGTCCTAATATTCTATTGGTTAATATCTTATCTATTTTATCTGAAACATCTAATTTATGTCTTTCAAGCTGCCTGGCAGATTCTTTTACTACTCCTTTAATAAATCCATATCTCATGTCAACAATACGGCCTTCTACATCCTCACCAAAAATCATCTCCAAATGTTTTGTGCTTTCTTCGATTTGATATATTGCTTCTTGTTCAATAGAAGAGCCTTTGATATGCTCTAATTCTTCTTTGTCGTTTTCTAATAGCTTTATGCTAATATATCTGGCAGATACTTTTTGCGTAAGACTTTTATCTTTTTTAATTATTTCTAACAATTTTTCTAATTCATTCTCTATTTCCTTTCCAAAATTTACTTGCACAGGCTTTATCTTTGACTCCCCTGTAGCAACCGTTATTATTTTCTCAAATAAAGCTTCAATTCCCTCTTTTTTATGGCCTACCGTAAAAACTATTTCACAGCCTATTAATCTAGAGAACAGATTTTCATCCAATCTTAAACCTTTTTTCTTGGCAATATCACTCATATTAAGACATAATATGAATGGTATACCCAATTCTGCCAATTGAGTAGCCAAATATAAATTTCTTTGAAGATTTGAAGAATCAATTATATCAACAACAACATCTGGTCTTTCTTCTATGAGAAATTTTCTTGCTACTACTTCATCAAGAGAATATGCTGTAAGGCTGTAAGTACCCGGAAGATCTACCACCTTTATTTTGTAATCCTTATAATTACATTTTCCTTCTTTTTTCTCCACAGTTACACCTGGATAATTTCCTACATGCTGTCTCGCTCCGGTAAGAGCATTAAAAATAGTTGTTTTCCCTGAATTGGGATTACCAGCCAACGCTATTGTAATCTCGTTTTTATTGTTCTGACCCAAAATGTCCTCCTTTAAATAACAATTATTTTGTGAGCCATACCATGACCAATGGCAATTTTAGAACCCTTTATTTTTATCATTACTGGTCCCGGATGGCCCGAACTTATAAGTTCAATTTTTTCTCCTGGAATAAAACCCATCTCTTTCATCCTGTTGACAAACCCATACCCTCCATGTATTTCAACAATAGTTAGATTTTGCCCTTGGTGCATCATATATAGAGGGGCACTGTGTTTTTCTGTCAATCTTTAACCTCCACTATAATATTGATTGCTTCTTCTTTTCTTAATGAGAGATGATAGTCCTGGATAAGTAAATCAATCGGATCGCCTAATGGTGCTTTCTTCTTAACTTCAATCTCTGAACCAGCAATTACACCCATATCCATAATTCTTCTCTTTAAAATTGGCTTTCCCATAATGCTTTTAACCCTTCCTTTTTCACCTGGCTTAAGCTGGCTTAATTTCTTTTCTATCATAATTATCTACCTCCGGTATTATTAATGACTATTTGCAATTCTTAGCTAATTCACAACTTCAATAATTATTAATTCAGCTTCCTTTTTTCTTAAAGAAAGATGGTAGCCTTTAATATAAATATCAATTGGATCTCCAAGAGGGGCTACCTTTTCTACCATAATAACTTCATTAGGAATTAACCCCATACTTAAAAGCCTTCGCTTTATTTCTCTATCTCCTTCAATTCTTTTGATAATTCCTTTTTCGTTTTTTTCTAAGTTTGATAATTTTTTAATATTAGTTACTTCTAATTTCTTATCTATATTTTCTTTTAAATATTTTGAAAAATTATCTATAAACTTACTATCAGCATCTATCTGCTTAATATATTTCATAAAACATACAATATTATTATATGTTTCTTCATGAATATAATGTTCTATATTACATGCGTCTTTCTTAGATATTTCTTCATCCGTTAGTAATATTTTTGAAAAAAAAGTAACAAGATTTTGGTGCTTTTCATATATTCTTCTTGCTACGATTGTACCGGTTTTGGTTAATTCAATATGTTCAAATTTTTCATGTACAATTAGGTTCTTTTTTAATAAAACTTTTATTGCATTGTTTATTGACGACACCTTATAGTTAAAAAATTCCATTAAATCTTTTACCCTAACGATTTTTTTCTTTAAGCTAATTATCCAGATAGCTTCCAGATAATCTTCCATACTTTGTGATAATTCATACATATAGTCTCTCCTATAAAATATAGACTTACCTATATTTAATATCAATTTCTATATTAGTCAAGTTAAATACACACTTTTTTCTGAACCTGAAAGAATAAAATCTTTTCCATAGACTTCCTTAAACTTTTTTCTAGCAAGATTACCTGAACAATGATAAGGAGACACTTTCTCAACACCCTAATCCTTTAATACATTGACAATTTCCATTATTTAACCTATATTCATCCAGCACAAATGAAAGCCTCCTAATATTAAATAAACATCTTTATATTTTTATAGAATTTTTAACGATGTTTTTCGCATGAAAATAGTTACAGGTCTTGTACTCTCCTATCAGACAGCAGGAGATTTCGCCAGGTGGAATCCACATTATCATTGACTTCTTCTAGAAGGTAGTTTTGATGCGGAAGGCAATTTTGAAGAACTGATAAATGAGAATTTTGCTAATAAATTACTATCCTGGAAGAATTCAGGATTTTCAATTGATAACTCTGTAAGAATCTTTAGCTCAATATATAGCAATGCGTCCCATATCTCTGGAGAAGATTAGATATGAACCCTTTCATGGAAAGGATTTTAGAGCACTCACCTTTGGGAACTATGCGCAATTAACTCTAAGGAGAGATGATTCCTTATATTTTTTCTACCGTTTATAGACGTTCTGGAATTTTTGCCGTATATTTCTATTTTTCTTTGTAAAAATCCTTACATAAAATTATAAGTTTAGCTATCATTGCATTGTAGTACTACTTAATCGGTACACAGGGATATAAGCTCTTTAATCGTGGGCGGCGTCCCCGGACCGCCGTGGACCGCTTGATAACGAATATATCTGCCGTCTGCCAGCGCAAACCAGTAATCCGCATGCCAGAAGTTACCGGCAAATCCCAACGCCTTTATTCTTATTCGTACCGCCTTGATTGAACGGCCTGAAATCTTTACTTTTTCTATGTTCATTTTAAGCGCTTCAAACTCAAACAGAGCCAGGTCGTTGGGAGAGATTATCCAAAACTCCACCCGCTGTTTCATAGAAAGAGCAAACTTCTGTAAAGTAACCTCCGGGTACTGATACCAGGGTCGGGAGTCTATAGTATATTCTTTGCTCACCGGCTGGCGCTTGAATGTACCTTGGAGCTTAATCGTATTTCCGTTGCGCTGCGCTTTAAAACTGTTGCCCTCCGCTGCCTGGGTGACTTCCCACACAAGCTGATTAGAGCTGCTGTCATAACTGTTCAGGCTGATTGGCGTTTTCAACACAAATCCCGCAGAGGTATGTTCAAAAACAAGCACTTCGTATGCTATATTTTGGCCGGTGCTTACTTTGAATGTATACGATTCCTGGGCAGATACGGTATTGGCCATGGCTATTAATATAAGTAAAAGTGTAAATAACTCAAGATATTTCATTTTTGTATCGGGTAATCCGGATTGGAAAGGTCATACTCGAAATTACCAAAATCAAGAGCATAGCCTGACAGTGTTTTACCATCAGCCGTAAGCTTAAATTTGCTCAAACTTCCCGATTGGCTATCTGCATGTTCGGCTGATGCGAATTTTGGAATAAGCTTTTCAGAGAGCTTATTATTGGAGACATTATATATATGAAAATGATAATAGCCTTTAATAACAACATATTTTAAATTTCTTTCATTATGGTGTAATACAATCTCATATGGAAAATCGGAAGAAACATTAACGGGAAGGAGTATTTTATTTATTACAGAAAAACCATTGCCATATTCTATTGTGACAAGCTGCCTTAAGCAAGGTAGATTATTTTCATTATAGGCAGCAGAATCGGCTGCTATGCGAATGATAGTTTTTATTTCAGGAAAGACAACTTCCGAGCCAAGCCTGTACTTTGCTATTTTAAATCCTTTCTCAATAACAGGTAATACTATTGTTTGACCGGGCTTCAAAGGAACAGCAGGATTATGGTTATTAAGTTTTTGGATAATATCAATATACTCGTCTATTAAATAAGGATCAAAATCCGAAAAGGAAGCGGACATTAATTCCTGTACGATTTCGTGTAATGATGGGATACTCTTTCCCGTCGCATTCCGGGGCACCGTATATTCCTGTGTTTTAATAATAACAGTGCATTCACCGCTTAAATCATACCTGTACCAACCTTCATCAGTTTTTACACCGCCTGTAATACCTCCTTTAAAGTCTACTTTTATTCCTACAGGAAAAATATGCAGAGCATAGGTTGAAAGCATTTCTCCATAAAACACACGAAAATTACCATAAACCGGCACAAAACGCATAATACCTTGATCATTCCCTAAAATGCCTTTCTCACCGTTATCCGTTAATACAATTGTTCCTTGAAAAGCGACTGCCCCGCCGCTAAAGGCGTGTAAAGTGCTTAATGTAATAAAAATGACCACAGCAATAATTTTTTTAATCATTTCGGACTCCCTCTTTGTTTTACTTTAATACATACGATTTTTAACCGGTATATTAAATGAGTTTCTTGCAAAAATAACATTTTTGCAAGAAACTCCTAAAATGGAAATTGCTAAATTATTATGGTATAAAGAATTAGTATTTTACTAACTTAATATATTTTGAGTTTTGCAATTTCCTCAAATAATAAGAATTTACCATTTACTCCCGGGCTGCTCATGATTTGGCCGAATCCGCCACAATCCATTTTATCGCAAATATAAAAATATTCCGGTCTTTTTCTTTAATTATTGATATGTTCTTTTATATATTTACCTCTTGTTAATCCTTTTTTTACCCTTTTTATTCCCTCTCGGATTTGTTCAAGGCTAAGATTCCCATAACCTAAAATAAGTTTATTGTTGTTCCGGTTCTTTACGATTGCATGATCCTCTACTCTATAAACACGTACACCTTGGTCAAGGAGTGTGTTTACAAGCTTGTCCGTAAAAACAATATCTTTAAACCCGGCAACAATATACAAACCCGTAGAATCACCGCTTATAGTTACATTATCATTAAACTCCTCATGCAATATATTGATTATCCATTTTCTTTTTTCTTTATACAGTCTTTTCATTTTGTTGACATGTCGATCAAAATGTCCCTGTAATATAAAATCGGATAAGGCAACCTGGGGCAGGGAAGATGTAATAAGGCCACATTCCTGTTTTACTCTCACACACGGCTTTACCAGTTGTTCCGGAAGAACCATATAACCAAGACGAAGCGAAGGATAGATTGATTCACTGAAGGTCCCAATATGGATAACTATTTCGGGATCAAGCAGATGCAGGGAGCTGATGGGAGAACCGGTATGTCTGAACTCGCTGTCATAATCATTTTCTACTATAAAGGTTTTAAGTTTCCGTGCTATTTCTATAAGCCTTACCCTACGCTGAATGGACAGCACACTTCCGGTGGGAAACTGATGCGAAGGTGTTACCATAATAAAATGATCTTTGACAGCTTCCGGAATAAGCTTTACCCGCATACCTTTTTCATCAACGGGAATTGGATGGTATTGAATGGCAAGACTTGAAAATATTTTTTGGATTCCGTCATACACGGGATCCTCGATTATTACACCGCTGAAATCCGTTTTAAACAGCCTGCCTATAATCAAGAATCCTTCCAGCGATCCGGACAAGACAATAATCTGATCGGGATGACAACTTATGCCTTTTTTTTTAAACAGAAAATCCGCCAATGTTGCCCTGAAGGCAAAAACTCCCTGTGCGTTACCGTAATCCAATAGATGATCGGGCATATCAAGAAATGAGTACTTTAAGAATTTTGACCATAGCTTCCTGGGTACTCTTTTGAAATCAGGAAGACCGCTGTTAAAATCTATGATATGGGTCTGGCTTTTTCTCTCAATACTGTATGTATTTGCCTTTTTTATGGCCGTTTTATAATCAACAAGATGAGTGTCATCCGCCACATATGTACCCGATCCCCTGCTGCTTGAAAGATAACCTTCAGCAGTTAGCTGTTCAAATACTTCAATTATTATATTTCTGGATACTTCTAATTCTAGTGCCATAGTTCTGGTCGATGGCAGTTTTTCTCCGCTTTTTAATTCATTCTTTAATATTTTATCCCTAACTTGAGTAAATATCTGCTCAGTCAATGTAGTCTTTTTAGATCTGTCTATATGAATCCAAAACATTGAAGACACCTCAAAAGTGGTACTATAAAAAAAGTTGAAATGTGGCTCTTTTCCATACCTCTTTTTATTACTATATATAACATTAAAAATCAAGTTATGCGTAATACAATCTTTGTGTATTTAGGAGCAGACAATGAAAATCGAAAATATACATTATTCTGATCACGCAAAGGAATTAATTAATTCTTTTCCTAAAGGTATTTTATTACTAACAAAATATAAAGAAAACATTAATATAATGACAATTGGATGGTGTCTCTTAGGTTATATGTGGAACAGACCAATCTTTCAAACTATCATTCGTACCTCACGGTTTACTTTTAATCTTATAGGAAAAAGTAAAAATTTTTCTGTTAATGTCCCTTTAAAAGATAAAATGAAAGAAGAAATATTATTTTGTGGTACAAATTCAGGAATAGATATTAACAAAATTAAGAAATGCCGTTTTACTATCTCTAATTCACAATTAATTGATTCTCCTATCATATCAAATTGCGATTTATTTTTAGAATGTAAAGTAATAGCAAAATTACCAATTGAGAATATTAATGGAGATAATTCACATGAAAATCTTAGCGATAATCATTTCCATATGATGTATTATGGAGAAATAGTATTAAGTTACATTAAAGGAGGAAACAGATGAATAACAGTTTTAAAAGAACATTGGGGAAATCAGGGATACAGGTAAGCGCCCTTGGTCTGGGATGCTGGGCTATCGGAGGCCCGTGGAATTTCCTGGGCAGTCCGGCAGGCTGGAGCACTGTGGATGACGCGGAATCAATAAAAGCGATTCATAAAGCCATGGAATTAGGTGTCAACTTCTTTGATACGGCCGCTAACTACGGCTGCGGGCATAGCGAACGCATACTGGGACAAGCAATCAAAGGAAAACGGCAGCAGGTCGTGATCGCCACCAAATTCGGTTACCTTGTGGATGAGGCTACCAAGAACGTCTACCCATACGGAGAAACTGAAGAGCAGAGTGATGTTGCCGGTCATGTACGGGCAGAGTTGGAAAAAAGTCTCCAACGTCTGCAAACCGATTACATAGATGTTTACCAGCTGCATGTATGGGGTCTTACGATTGAGCGCGCTTTGGAAGTGCGAGAGGTGCTGGAAGTTTTGGTAGAAGAAGGCAAGATCCGCACTTATGGCTGGAGTACGGATCGTACCGATGCGGTTAAGGCCTTTTCAACCTCACCTAACTGCGGTGTTGTGCAGCAGCAGTTAAACATATTTGACGGTAACCTGGAGTTGCTAGCCCTTTGTCAAGAACTCAATCTTGCCAGCATCAACCGCGGCCCGCTGGGTATGGGGATACTGACCGGAAAATTTACTGCCAGCTCAAACTTCAGTGACGATGATGTTCGCAAACATGCTCAGTGGTTCGGTGGTCTTAAAGACGGCCATCCTAATAAGGAATGGCTCGATGCTCTTGATGCTGTAAAAGAAGTGCTCACCAGCAATGGCCGCACACTGGCTCAGGGCAGCCTGGCCTGGATTTGGGCGAAAAGTGAAAAGACAATCCCCATCCCCGGCTTCAAAACAGTGAGGCAGGTTGAGGAGAACGCCGGGGCAATGGAATTCGGGCCCTTAACAGAGGAGCAGCTTGCTGAAATTCAAACACTGTTAAATAAATAATTGAATGATTAAGAAAAGGAATATATATTTTAGAAACCTATATCAAAGGAGAAAAATATGTTTGTCTTAAAAAATATTAATGAACTTTATGATAATTTTTCTGAAAAGGTATATAAAGCAAATATCCTTGATAAAAAGACAAAGGAATTGATTGCTTTATCATGTTCAGTAATGGCTGATTGTGTACCATGTATTGATTGGCATTATAACAAAGCGGTAGAAGCCGGCTCAACACATGAAGAAATCGCAGAGGCCTTGGCTATATCAATGTCTGTAAGTGCCGGCAGTAAAAGAGCAAAATACGCTCCCGTAATAGCCAAACTTGAACATAAGAAGTAGTATGAATTGTACAACTGCCAGCAGTATATAATTTAAGATTAAGCTTCTTCTTCGAATCTTGTCTTGAAATTATCTATATTCAACTACTTTTTAAATTTTATTTATTTTTTCCAAATATTATTGACTTTTTTCTCATTGTCAATTACAACTTACTGCAATTTGTCGTTTTATATCTAATAAATGACGGATCCATATAAAAGAGGTGTTATAGTTTAAAATCATGCTTAGATCGTTCACAACACATAAAGAGTTTATACCCAAACTTTTGACGATTGCTATTCCCATCATTTTGCAGAATTTTCTACAGGCGTCATTAAATTTTGTGGACGTATTTATGGTGGGCCAGCTGGGAGATGATGCGGTGGGGGGCGTGGGCATTGGCAATTACATATACTTTATATTCATCATGTTCATTTTCAGTATTGCCAGCGGGGCCTCGATCTTTACCGCTCAATATTGGGGAAAAAAGGATATAAAGAACATCCGCTCGACACTGGGAATAGGTTATACCTTTGCCTTAATAGCATCCGTGATATTTACACTCATCATCATGTTGTTTCCCCGTACCTTAATCATGATCTACAACAGCGATCCCGTTGTTGTCCGGTTAGGTGTGCAATATCTTGAAATCGTGGTGTTTAGTTTTATTTTAACTTCGCTTTCCATCGTCTACTCCATGATATTAAGAAGCACGGAACATGTGATTTTTCCCCTGGTCGTGAGTATAATAGGACTGTCGCTCAATACGTTTTTAAACTATCTGCTTATTTTCGGAAATTTCGGCTTTCCTCAGCTTGGAGTAAGAGGTGCGGCAATCGCAACACTCATTGCCCAGGCGGTTTCCTTCTTGATTTTAATAATTTTCTCGTATATTCGCAAACATCCTACGGCCGCAGGCTTCAAAGATCTATTCAATTATCCGAAAGCGTTAGTGAAAGAGTACGTCAAAAAATGGCTTCCGGTTATGGGACAGGCCATGGGTTGGGGATTAGGCTACAATATGTACAGTATAATTTACGGAAACATGGGCAAAGAGTCTTTGGCAGGCTACAACATCGCCTGCTCGATTGAGCGTGTCTGCCTTACCTTATTTTTGGGATTGGGAACCGCCTGCTCCATTATGGTCGGCAACCGGATCGGCGCGGGAGAGGAACATAAGGCCAAAGATTACTCTAAAAACTTTTTATTTTTGGCGTTTTCCATTTCGCTTGTTATCGCCACCGCACTCATCATTTTTAGGGGGAGCATAGCAGGCATCTATAACCTTTCTCCTAAAAGTAGTGAGTATCTCTTCCACCTCTTGTTGGTGATGGCCCTTATTATGCTGGCTAGGGTAATGAATATTACCTTTATCGGCGGTATCTTAAAAGCAGGCGGCGACACCTTTTTCAGTATGATAGTCGATATGGGCGGTATCTGGTTGATCGGTGTGCCCATCGCGGCCTTTGCCGCATTTATCTTGGGGCTGCCCGTATACTATGTAATGGCCCTGGCTGCCACAGAGGAGTTTGTAAAAATGACAGCTTCTTATATCCGCTTTGTATCCAATAAATGGATCAACAATTTGACCAAGCAGCCCGCGTAAAATATAATTTTGGAGGTGTGATTATGAAAAGAGAAACCATATCCTACGAAAGAGTGCTCTATTTCATCGGGAATATCTCTCCCATGTACTTTGCTTTCAGGGTAAAAGTAAATGGGAGTGTAAAAAAACAAGACCTGGAGCAGGCCCTCTGCAAACTTCAGCAGAGGCATCCGCTGGCCCGGGTGCGTGTGGAAATGACTCAAGATAAAAAACAGTTTATTACTGATGAAAATGTACCGGCCATCCCGTTAACAGAATATACAGGGCAGCAGACCGACTGGAAATCCCTTATTATGCAGGAATTACAAACACCTTTTGATATATATAAAGGCCCCATGATCCGAATCTCTTTAATCCGTAATCAAAACACAACTGATGTGATTGCCGTATTTCACCATGCCCTATGCGACGGTTTGTCCGCAGTACAGTTTTTACATGAAATGTTTATATTCATGGCCGACCCGGATACCGATTTGAAGCCCTATACGGAAGCCCCAGTGTTTTCCAAATTGATAAAGAAAGAAATACTCGAAATTATTAAGGGGCGCGAACTGCCCGACTGGTTAAAAAACAAGGATTACCTCAAGATAGAACTCAAACCCGCCAAGACCGAACCGTTTCCCCGGCCTCACTTTGCCATTCACAACTGGAGCCTGTCAGAACAGGAAACGGAAAAGATAATAAAGCAGGCCAAACAAAACGGTATTTCCGTTCATGCGCTGTTGGGGGCCGTAATCCTCAAGGCCTTTGCCCGGGAATTCGGTGAAAAAGAAGGCTATGTTCGAAAATTGCAGAGCCCCTTAAGCTTTAAACCCTTTTTAACAGATCAGGCACAGGATTATTTCGGCCTGTTTAACGGATTACTCACCGTAGATGTAGACTGCTCGCCTGAGCGTCCTCTTACTGCAATAGCCAAGCAAATCTATACGGAATTAACAGAGAAAATCAATGATTATAATCCGCTGGACAGGTACTATTTTTTTAATACCTATTTTCTCGAAGATATCAAGGATCCCGAATTGTATTATGCCAACAGACCTACCCCACCTATGGATTATGATGTGTCTCTTTCCAATTTGGGGAGAGTGCAAATACAAAAAAACTACGGCAGCTATGAAATTGAAAAACTGTACGGACCTATTTTCAGCGCCATAAGGGGTGAGAGGGTTATCGGCATAAATACTTTCCGGGGCAGGATGTTCTTTACCTGTATCTATGATAAGGACTGTTTTGATCACAACGCGGGCAACAGGATAATCGAGCATGCTCTGAGCATGTTTCACGAAATAACAGAATAAACTGCGCGGGTAGATAATTTACACAAACAAAAGATTAAAGCGCGGCCAAAAAGTATAATATGTATTGAGCCGTCTTTATAGGCTGGTCCAGATGTACCACATGGCTTGCTGTTTCCAAATACTCCACAGCACAATCCCGCAATCCTTTTTGCAGGTAATCCGCCTTAGCTTCGGTGATATGCCCTTCCAGTTCGGGATTTCCCCTCAGCAGTAAAACCGGACAGTGTACTTTTACAAGCAGCTCATCCAGCTTAAATCCCGTAAATACGTGTTTATCTAACACCGAGGTAATAGTCTTTTTATCCAACCGTGAAAGGTCAAGTGCTCTTTTTTTGGCCAGAGCACCTGTTTCTTTAATAGCCTTGAAAATATTCTCCAGATTATTATGTTGGCTTATAACCTGCAGGCAGCCCGAAAAATAGCTTAAAAAAGCTTTGTCATATACAATGTCTTTAAAAACAAAGGGATCGATGAGAGTAATGCTTCTGCACATGCGCGGATTGGCAGCCGCAAGATACAGCGAGACAGCCGCTCCCAACGAATGTCCTATTAAGGACACGGGTTCTTTAAATGTCTTTGTTAAAAATACTTGGATATCAGCCGCGTAATCGATGATCTTATAATCCTGACAGTGCGCTGACCGGCCGTGGCCGCGTAAATCGGGAGCATATAGTGTATAATACGGATAAAGAAAAGGCACGAGTGTTAAAAATGTCTGCCAGCAGTCGGTCAGTCCGTGCAACAGCACTACAGGCGGTCCGTTTTGTGGTCCCTGTACATAATGGAGCTTAATACCGTTAACATCACAATGTTTACTCTGCAGCATCGCATCAATCCTCGTCAATTTATAATATGTATAAGATGTAACAAAAAATGCAGAAAAAATAAATGCTTTTTTAGAAATAATGCTGCACTTTCCATTATTGGATTTCAAACCCATTGCCCAGGTACTGTCTGTACTGCGTGCGGTAATGCATGGGAGAAAGACCGGTGTGCTGCTTAAAAACCTTACTGAAATGGAATTCGCTGTAAAACTTAAGCCTGTCCGCTATCCGGTAAACAGGCAGATCCGTTGACATGAGCAGAGAGGTAGCAGCCTCCAGCTTTAATCTGCCGAAGTATTTCATGGGTGTGATCTTCATCTTTTTACGAAACAGGCGGATAAAATACGAGATGTCCAGATTTAACTTTTGTGTAATATCCGATAGCTGTAAATTCTCACTCACATTATGCTGCATTATACGCAGTGCCTTTTCAATATGCACATTACTTCCACTGCCGTGATCAAAGCTTTTCATATCCTCCGCCAGTATATATAAGAACGATATGAACTGATGTACTGCGGATAAGCTTAAATTACTGTTACCGGATAGGCTTTTTTCTTTTATCTCTTCAAAAAAGAAACGGAAATTGCTACCGATATTATAGAAATGATCTTTTTTAATACCGCGCTCCAACAAATCTTCCAGCTCCTGCTCGCCCTGTTCCAGCTCTACCAGTACCGCGTAATAGGTGATCATATGTGTCAGATCCGTGGCCTTTATGGAATGCTTGTCAAAAGGCCGGCTCAGGAATAATGAACCCTCTTTTATGACATAAGACTGTTTGTGAGTATAAAAGGCACCGACTCCCTCCAGAAAATAATGAAGCTCATACTCTCTGCTGCCGTGATTATGATAGCGGCCGTGCCAGCGCAGATCCCTCTCTTCATGCATCTGATAGACAAAAACCACATCTTTTATTTTCACTACAAGGTCAATTATATATATAAATCCGCAATTTTGTCCATTCCCGCTGTGAGGACTTCCTCTTATATTCAATTAAGATCTTATGACTGTCTGCACAATGTGTGCAGGCGCATTTTATGAAAAGGAGCGTATTATGGATTATTTTATCGGCAATAAAGAATATTTTCCAACAGTGAAAAAAATCAACTATGAGGGTATGAACTCGGATAATCCCCTGGCATTCAAATTCTACGACCAAAACAAAGTCGTAGCCGGTAAGAGTATGAAAGAGCACCTGCGCTTTGCGGTTGCTTACTGGCATACCTTCTGCGGAGCGGGTAATGACCAGTTCGGCGCAGGCACACTGCCCCACCCCTGGGATCAGGGTAAAGATGACCTGGAGAAAGCCTTCAACAAAGCGGACGCGGCCTTTGAATTTATAAGTAAACTTGGCGCACCCTATTACTGCTTTCACGATACGGATGCCGCACCGGATGCACAGGAGGTTTTGCCTGCTGAAAAAAATCTGCACAAAGTAGCGGAAAGGCTGAAAGAGCACCAGCAAGCCACCGGTATCAAGCTGTTATGGAACACGGCCAACCTTTTTAGTCATCCCCGCTATGCAAACGGCGCGGCAACCAATCCCGATTTTCGCGTGCTGGCCCGTGCCGCAGCCCAGGTAAAAGCCTGTCTGGATGTTAATGTGGAGTTGGGCGGCGAAAACTATGTGTTCTGGGGCGGCAGAGAGGGCTACACCATGCTCTGTAATACTGATATGAAGCGAGAGCTTGACCACCTGGCCCGCTTTCTTACTATAGCCCGTGATTACGGCAGAAAGATCGGTTTTACAGGCACCTTTTTAATCGAGCCCAAGCCCATGGAGCCTTCAAAA
>Ga0315549_1000674_pt1 | contig 39558 bp, 33 predicted proteins | sample SalMarSW160200MG_FD_203101 | JGI IMG/M metagenome (GOLD analysis project Ga0315549, IMG submission 203101) | Salt marsh sediment microbial communities from the Plum Island Ecosystem LTER, Massachusetts, United States - Salt Marsh Sediment SW1601-200 ...
CTTAATTTAAATAGTGTAAATCCCTCTACAGTAAATTATCCAGGTAATCCTCCAACTATAGAAATATCAGGAGATCTAACAGATCCTCTAAATAGTAGCAAGAAGGGAAGATTTGGAGTAGTTACATTTCAACTATATACAAAATACACACATCTGCTAGTGCCAGGGGCACTTAGCTATGGTCTTATTACTACGGGTTCAACAGGAGAATTTATTAAGGAAATAATAACCATTAATATGGGGGTAACTCCCAGTGGAGTATATGAAATCGAAGCATCTTTCAATGGAATTTGGTTATATGGTATTGAAAATCTTGTGAATGATACTGATAGTATAGAGATAAATATAACCAAACCAGAAGTATATTCTTTATCTTTTTATATCAATGATTTTGAAGCAGGTGATGTAACTTCACCAGAAATCGCCCGATCATCTACTCTGGAATTAAAAGCAATCGTCCGGGATGAATTAGGATTACCCGTACCTAATAAGTCCATTGGATTCTTTGATTCTAATTTCAACTTACTTGGTGGAGATGATACAGATGTAAATGGTGAAGCGATATACTATTATACTGTAAATAATAGCATCCCTGCTGGACCAAATAAATTATATGCAAGGTTAGGAACTAGCAATGTAAATAGTTCATATTATATTTTAAATGATTCAATGGCATTTAGTGTTCTTAATCATTCTCCTATGCCTTTTCAAATTGATAATACTCCAGATTATGATGGAACATATCTTTTCAATATAAGTGGATATTTAAGAGATAGTTTTTCTAATCCAATAAAAAATGCTGATCTTACAGTTCATATGTATGATGGTCCCACAGAGGTATCTTCATATCTCATTCTAAGAAGTGCTCCTAGTACTCTACGAACAGACGATACGGGATATTTTAATATTCAACATAGGGTTTCATCAATAACACCTGAAGGTTTTTATAGAATTGAGGTGAGATTTGATGGTTATTTTACCTATCCTGGTGCTGAACCTGATTTTAATTTCATAGGACATCCAAACTTCAATGCGGCAGCAGATACTACGAGTGATTTGGAAGTTATGGATCCCTCTAACATAGAAATCCTATTTGAAATTGATGGAATTCCAGCAATCGATACTTATAATTATGATGATTTTAATTTACCAAATCAATATAATCGTGGAGATTCTATTTCTTTTGAAGTTTGGGTTAGTCAGTATGGTACTGGAGTAGACAGTGGTACTGTAAGATTCTATGATGAAGATCAGAATGGTGCTGAAATAGGAAGTTATACTTATACGGGTTCTGAGATACCAGATGGATATTGTAATATTGTAGTAGGTACAGGGAACTGGAAAGCAGGAATTCACCTGATTACAGTAAGTTGGGGTGGTTTCAACAAATATAATCTTACCTATATTATTATAAATGAAAGTGCATCAATAGATATAAATCCTTTAGCTCCTGCTTCTGAAAGTATCATAAGAGATAGTGAAAGTTTCTCAGTTTCAGGAACAGTATTTGATATTTATGGGGATCTCAGAGGAGTGGAAGTTAGTATAAATCTTTTTGATTCCTTCAATCAAGATGTATCAGCATACATAATAACCTCTAATCGATATCTTAGAACAGATATCAATGGAGAGTTTCAATTTAATAATCTTTATATTGATCAAACCTTAGCTCAAGGAGAATACAAGATTAGAATAGACTTTAAAGGAGCAATATTGCATTCAGATCCTTTTTTAGGATGTTCAATCTCCCTAAGTGAAGGCCCTTATATGGTAAATTTTGAGAGTAGTTTTACATTTATTAATATAACCGCTGATACATCCATCAGTGGATTTTATAATAGAACTTTTATTCCCGATTGGTATACTGGAGATATGTGTAATGTTTTTGGTACTTTAAGTTGGGATAATAGCACAGGAATAACAAATGTGTATGTTCAAATAATTGTCTATGATAGTGTTTTAGGAATCCTAAACAGTACTGTTGTTTTAACTGATTCACAAGGAGATTTTACATATTCATTCCTTGTTACTGATAATTGGAATGAACCCACAACTACAATTACAGTGTATTTCTATCCAAATGATACTTATTCATATCCAGAAGCGGGTTATATTGAAGAATCAAATAGAGAACTACAACACCAAACTTAATATCATATTTTATCAAGGAGATTTTTATGAAAACAAAAAAAAACCTTAAAAATAACGTATTGATTTTTTTTATATTAATTTCTGTATTATTTATAGTTTTATCATTTTATTATGTAAATCCATCTTTTAAAATAAACAATGAAAGGGATGATAATAGAGAAAATACCGATAATTTAAATATCTCTGCTATTGACGCTTCAGTGAATTTAACGAATGCTAATGAAATTGATGGAAGAATGTTTATCATTGGTTCATCAATTGATATAACTGGAACAGTAATTGATGAACTACCTTTTCCAGACCCCTTAGAAGATGTAACCGTTATTTTAACAATTGATGGTACAAATAAACCATCATTTAATAATATTACAAACGCATTTGGCGAATTTACTATTACCTATACAATAGAAACATCTTTAGATGTATATCTATCTCATACAATTGAGGTTGATGTTCCTGCATTAGAAATTTATCTATATAATAGTTATACTATAGATATAAATTCAACATCCACCATTAATATTACAAAAGGGAGTTTACCCTATTTAGCTGGAGAAATATTAATAAATACAGATTTTTCGGGAAATATATTATTGCAAAATAATGATCCTATTCCCAGTGCAGAATTAAAGTATAATTGGTATTCTATTTCAGATACTTGGTCTGAAAATACCATATACACAGATATAGAGGGGGATATTAATGCAGTTGATTTCTCTGTTCCTACTGATGCATCTCCTGAAAGCATTAATTTGAATATAACTATGGTAAGAATACCGAATATTGCAGAACCTTCAAATACTATAATACCTAACATAGAAATTTTTACAGATTTAGATTGTTTATGGGATATATATCCATCATCAGTAACTGAAGGAGATCAAATAACAATCGGAGGTTATATAGTCGATCTATATGATGATTCCCGTTATCTTAATAATCGTCATTTTTCAATTAGATTTGGAACACTCCTCGTCGATGATTTTACAGATACTTTTGAAACAGATGGAACTGGTTGGTTTTCTTATAGTTTTACAATTCCAAGTGGATCAGATAATAAAACTGTGAGGATTTCTCTAGTTGAGTATAGTAGTGTTTATGACTTTGATAGTTCTATCGATATTGAAGTTTTACCATATATACCTCCACCTCCTCCTGAAATCCCATTAACTCCACTACAATTATTTTTCATAATTGGAGTTCCTATTATCATTGGAAGTGTCACAGTGGTAAGTATATTTATTTATAAAAAATATAAAACAAAATTATCAACTTTTCAGACAGTAAAAATACCTCTTGAATCAAAGATTCAAAATCTTAAAATATTAAAGGATTCTAACAGAATAGAAGAATCACTTTCATATTTATTTAATGCAATTTATATAGATTTGGTGGGAGCAAAGTATGGAAGAATTCGAAAAGAAAATGAAACTATTAGGGATTTTGCGATTATTTCTGTTAAAGATTTTAAGTTAGATCCAACAAAAATATATCCTTTCATTCAAAAAGTAGAACAAATAATTTATGCTCGTCCATTTCAAGTAACTGATAAAGAATTTTATGATACTGTTAATTTATTTTCACCAATTTATCATCAATTAACTGGATATAATTTTATTTTAAACTTTTAAAGGAGTTTTATGTTATTATTATAAACATATAAAAAGTAATTTTACCATTATGAAATAAGTAAACTATAAAAAAGAATAAAAAAAAAAAAAAATTAAAAATAGAATAGTGAGTGTGAAAAAATGGCTCGTACAAAACATCAAGAAGAATTTATAAATGTTGATAGAAAGAAAGAAAATCTCAATGTTCTTATGAAAAGTGGTAGAGCAAAAGAAGCTATTGCTTATATATATCTTATCTACAATGATCTTATTAAAAATAAATATGAAAAACCAAGAATGGCCTATCAAACAATAAGAGAATATGCAATTACATGTGTGAATGAATTAGGTCAGAAACCTGAATCCGTTTATCCTTTCATAAAAAAAATAGAAGATATAATTTATGGTGGATTAGAACCAACACAAAATGAGTTCAAATTTACATTAACGATGTTTTCTAATTTATATAATGAAATTACTGGTAAGAATTTTGGTTTTAATCTATAAATTGGAAAAATATCAAGTATTCCACAATTTTAAAATAATTATTATAAATTTAAGAAGAATAATAAAAGATTGGTATAGATAAATATGAGTTATACAAATAAAAAAAGTGTAAAAGTCTCAAAAGGAATTCTTTATACATTTTTTATAATTTATTTAATTGTAGTTGGTCTCTTTCTTGAAGATTTTATTATTTATCTTCAGAGGGTAAATCCCGGACAATTACCTGTTGTTATAACTTATATCCCTTTTGTATGTTATTTAGGCTCTATTTTTTCATTTATAGGTCTCATCATTTTTATTAGGAACGTTAGAACTCAAAAATCACGTGAATTGAAGTCCAGAGGTAAATCACAAGGATCTCTATATAAAAATGCATTATTCATCATAATTTTTGGATTTTCTTTTGTTCCCCTCCTCGGACCTGTCATTGATAAAGGGATAAATGATCATAATTTTTCAATATATAACAATCGTTGGAATGGATGTTCAGAATTTAGAGAACTTTTAGAAGATGGAGAACCTGGATATAATGACTATGAGTATGACGTAATGTCAATACAGACAAGTTTAAGTGCAACAGAGAGGTTAAATAAATCTATACTATTGATACTTATGGGCCCCAATTCTTTCTATAATCCCATTTTTGAAATTCCATACTTTGTTGAATTTTTACAGGGTCGTAATTCTATTTTGATTTGTCATGATCATGGTTCTACTTCAGAATTATTATGGCAAATATTTATAGCAAGTGCTTTAAGTTTATTGCATGAAGGAGCAGATCCGGTTGATTTAGTTCCAGTGACTTTATTTCCAAGAGGATATTTAAGAGATAATGAATCATATGACACAACTCCCGAATTTCCAAAAATAACTCAATTGTATAATTATCAAGGCCTAACTGATAATGTTAATCAAGTTATTCTTTCAAAAGCATCAGCAGCAGTAGGAGATCCTTTAATTTCTGCTTTTGGATGGAAATTAGTCGGTGAAGCAAGTGGAAAATATAGTTTTGTTGATAAAAATGGGGATAAAAAATATGATTTTAATGATGATTTTATAGATTTATCTTTTATGTCTTCATTTCTTGGTGATGTTGATCCCGATTTATTGAAGATTCCATTAGGTTACCCAATTACACCTGCCGTTTTCCTAGCAAAAGAGACAACTAAATCGCGTATATTTGTTTCTTCTGATGCAAGTTTATGGAATAATGAGCTAATTGATCGAGGTGGTTATGATAATAAACAATTAGCAATGAATGTAATAGAGTGGCTTACATATAATGAAGGTCCAGATGATTGGGTTATAGCTTTTGATGAAGCACATATTCGCCCTGAACAATCAAGAGATTTAAGTTCCGCTGGAATTTATGGAATTGTATTACAATATGTTATACATCTAAGTACAAATCCAATTACGGCCTGGATTTATCCTTTACTTGCTATTTATTCTTTAAGAAGGTATCTACCTAAAAAAGGAAAGAAAGCTGAGAAAAAGAAAATAGAAAAAGAAGAAAAAAAAGAGGAAAAAATGAGATTTAGAACCTCATCATTTTTTGCAAAAAAAATAGAGTGGTATCATGAAAAGAGACAATTTAATAAAGCACTCACTTTACTTAATCGAAGATTGGATAGAAAATTACATGCTCAATTAGGAGATATGAAAATAACTACAAAAAACGTAATTGATTTGGTTCAACGAAAAGATCCAAATATCACAAGGAATAAAGTAAAGAGAATATCACGTTTTATTGATAATATGTTAAATTTAAAAGTAGGAAAATTAAAAATTAAAAATGAAATAGAATTTGAAGACCTATTCTTTGAAATGGAATGGGTTGTAAACAATATGTAATTTAAAATCTAGTTATAAATGAATAATTTATTAAAAAAATAATATAAAAATTAAAAATAAAAAAAGGAAGGTATAAAAAAATATGTCAACACCAAGTAAAATAAAAACAGCTTCTCATAGCGAGTTAGATATTACCCCCATAAGAGAAATTGCTCAGGAGGTACTCTCAGAGGTAAGTAGAGTTATTGTGGGATGTGGAGAAATTCTTCAGCAATTATTTGTATCCTTACTTGTCAACGGACACGTCTTACTAGAAATTTAATTCAATTCGAATTATTTGGTTAAAAGGCGTTCCGGGACTAGGTAAAACAGTAATGGCTAAAACATTTGCAAATACTTTAGGTGTAAGTTTTAAACGAGTACAATTCACACCAGATCTTCTTCCGGCAGATATTACCGGTACAAAAATATTCTCACAAGAAGAAGGAACATTCGTGCTTCAAAAAGGACCTTTATTTGCAAACATCGTATTAGCGGATGAAATTAATAGAAGTGCTCCTAAAACACAAGCAGCACTCCTTGAAGCCATGGCTGAACGGCAAATTACAATAGAAGGTCAAACCTTGGAACTCGAAAAACCATTTATGGTAATAGCAACAGAGAATCCTGTAGAGATGGAAGGGACTTATCCATTACCTGAAGCTCAGGTTGATAGATTTTTGTTTAAATTATGGCTGGATTATCCAGAACATGATGAAGAAGTTGAAATCATGAGACGACAATTGTCTGGAGACTCACCAACTGTCCAACGTATCACTAGTGGACCAGAAATACTTGCTGCTCAGAATTTGGTAAATCAAGTATATATCGATGAGAGAATTCTAAAATATATTAGAGATATAATTCTTAAAACAAGAAACCATCCTCAAATTGGATTAGGATGTGGTCCTAGAGCAAGTTTAGTACTAATGAAATGCTCTAAGGCAAGAGCTGCGATCTTAGGAAGAACTTATGTAACTCCTGATGATGTAAGAGCATTAACTGTCCCTGCATTGAATCATCGTCTGTTATTAAAACCAGAAGCAGAATTAGAAGGTCTTGACGTCAGAGCTGTTATAAAAAATATTATGGAGGAAATTCCAGTTCCAATTTAAGCTGGATTTTTATAATTTTCTGAGTTTATTTTTATTGAAAATTTTTAAAATAATAAATAATGGGAGATAAATTAGAATGCTAGGTGGAAAAGGAAGAACGTTAATTTTATTTAGTGTTTTTTTTTTAGCAGCTGGGTTTGCTAATGTAAATTATTTTCTAGTCTATTTTGGAATAATTCTACTATTTAGTGCCGTTATCAGTCTCCCATTATTCTATTATCAGATGGATGTAGAAGAATTAAGGGTTCATAGGGAATTAGAAAAACAAAAGATTTTCAAAGATGATTTTGTACATATCAAAGTAATCATTGAAAATGCTGGGAGAAATAGTTTTGACTTTATAGAAATTAGAGATTACTATAATCCTGCACTTTTTAGATTAATATTAGGTGAGAATTTTATAAGTACTCGAATAGGTCCAAAAGATTTAATTAAATTTTCTTATGTACTTGAACCAAAGGTAAGGGGTGAATATCCACTTGGACCTTTATCTGTAATAGTAAAAGATCGTCTTGGATTTAATTCTGCTGAAAGAATTATCCCAAATAGTGTTACTGATGTTTTAATTTATCCTCCGTATGAAGATATAAAAAGGATAGAAATCTTAGGATCAAAAAGATCTCTTAATTTAAATTATGGTGTACAACGATCAAAACAAAAAGGATTAGGTTCAGAATTTTTTGGAATGAGAAAATATGTTTTTGGAGATCAATTTAGATTAATCGATTGGAAAGCAAGTGTTAGAACCCAAAAATTAATTGTAAGAGAATTTGAAACTGAAAGAGATATCAATATGATGATTTTGGTTGATTCCTCTAATTCAATGGCGGGGGGTGCAATAGATAATACAAAATTTGAATATGCTATTAGAGCATGTATGTTATTAACAAAAATTGCCTTAACGAGACGTGATAATGTGGGGATATATACATTCTCCAATAAAAAAAATTTTAAATATTTAAAACCAGGAAGTGGTGAAGAGTATTTTTATCAAGTTTTAGATTTTGTTGCAAGAGTAAAACCTGAAGGTAAATGCAAAATTTTTGATGCTATGGATAATTTTATTAAGAGGTATCAGAAGCGGAGCTTAATTTTTATCATTTCTGATTTAGAGACAAGTATCAAAGAAATTAGAGACGCAGTTAGAAAATTAATTCCTTTTGGTCATACAGTTATTATAATAAATCCTTTTTCACCTTGGTTTGAAATTCATGAAGTTGATTTATCGTCAACAGATAAAGCCTTAGCAGAAGCAATATCTGAAGAAATGATGGAGCATATTTTAGGAATAAAACAAGAAGCTCGAAGGCTTGGAATTAATCTTATTACAGTTGGTCCTGATGATATGATGAATCAAGTAATAAATAACTATTTAGAAGCAAAAAAGAAAGGAAGTGCATATTAAAGAGGTATATTGAATATGGAACGAAGATATTATTTAATGACTTTAAGAATATTAAATGCATTATTATTTTTTTGGATACTTACTATCTTTTTCTCATTGTTTAATTTTCAAGAAATACTCACAGTTGCTAAAGATGGTAATAAACAATGGGTTGTTGTGGATTTTATATTTGCATTAAAGGATCTGATTAGTTTATTAATCTTTGTACTATTATATTGCATTGCTATAGCTTTTGCATTTGTAATTGGTGGAATGTTTTCCGCTGTTGGTGGATCAGATATATTTAATTTTGTTCATCTATTCTTTAAAAATCTTCTTGGTAGTTGGTTTAGTTTCCCAGATGGAGTAACTCCTGAATTTGATGATCTTGGAGATAAAATATTTACACAATTAGCTATACTTTCAAATGATATTTATTTAGTCATCTTTCAATTATTGTTTATCTTAGCTATTTTTTATGTTATAAGAGCTATATTCCAAAGTAATCCAAAAAATAATTTAAGAGCTATTGGACTTTTAGTTTCAATGATTATATTTCCATTAATTATTTATGGATTTAGAGATATGCTCGATTTATTTGGTGCACTTAAACCTATAAATGATTGGCTTACAGAAAATGAAATTATTAATTTAAATGAGTTAGCAAATCCATTAAGTGATTCTTTCAACGATATACCAATAGATAATTTTTTTACCTTCATTAGTAATCCACTTATATTATTTGCAATAGTATGCTATTTGTATCTTGAAATGGCCTTTCAAATTAATTATACAGATACAGTCACTCAACCATCTCTCAGGAGAAGTGAACGATTAGAAGCTCAATTAAAATTAATACGCAGAGAATCAATGCATATTACAACAAATATAGATAAAATAAAAGAAGAAGCTAAAAAAAAAAAAGAAGAATTAGGAATAGAAAAAGAATCTGTAGAAGTATTCTTAATGAAAAAAGAAAGAAAATTCTCCTATATAAAAGAAATGATTGAAAAGAAAAAATTAGAATCTGAGGAGAAAAAATTAATTACTGCAGCCTCAAAGACACGGAGGTTAGGGAGATATGCTGAACGTTTATTTAGAGAAGATCCAGAGGCAGAGGATACTTTAACCGCAAAAAGTTCTGCACCGAGATCAAAAAACCTAGCAGTTTCTACACTCATTAATGCATCTACAAGAATTATCGTCTTAATATTTATCAGCTATATTATTATTCATCCAAGGTGGTTCCTTATTAATGTTCTTCAACTTCCCGATGCTATTAGTAAAAGTGTTGCTATGTATTCTCCAGAGGCAATTATTGTTCTTCTTCTACCAATTATGCTTCTTTTCCCTGTTGTTGCAAAAGTTATTTCATTCATTAAAAACCGTAGTCTGATTATGAGATTAAAGCAAGAAGGAAAGATAAAAGATATACTTATATCTGTGGGAGATTACGTTAAAAAAGAGGATATTGACTCAAGTTTAGAAGAAGAGCCTAAAGTTGGATCTGAAGAAATAGCAACTGAAACAACCTAATTTTTATTACAACTCGATTATAAAAGAAGCTAAATCTTTCTTTTTTCTTAAATTTATCATTAAGGTGTCATAACAATACGTATTTATATCTAATTCTTCTATTTTTGATTTTAATTTTTCATCTCTTTTATCAATAATAAAATGTCTTACTATATTTTTATAAAAATTTGCAACTCCTACACATGAGACTTCTAAATCACAGAATTGTAATAATTTATCAGCAGGACCTTTAATTGGTGCTCCTTTTATAATTGGGCTAATTCCATATATTTTATCTTTTTCCTTAATTAAAGCTTCTTTCATTCCAGGTACAGCTAGAATTGGACCTATAGATACAATAGGATTCGAAGGACTTATTATTATCTTTTTAGCAAACTTTATTATTTTAAAAATACCATCGATTGGTTTCGCTTTTTCAATTCCTTCAAGTTTAATGTCTAAAATTTTAGGTTTACACTGATATTTTATATAAAATTCCTCAAAATGAAATAATCCTTCTGTAGTTTCTATATATGTTTGAACAGGTTCATTGCACATAGGAATTAAATCTGCTTTAATCCCTAATTTTCGACTAATTTTTTTTGTAATTCTTGCTTTAGAATATCCTTTATTGAATAAATTTGTTCGATAAATATGAGTTGCTAAATCTTTATCTCCAAGATTAAACCAATCATCTTGATAAAATTTGCTTAAATTCTTCAAACAATTAAATGTATCTTCTTTAAATCCCCAGCCTTTTTTTTTATCAATTAAATTTGCCAATGTATATGTAATTATATCTAAATCAGGAGATATCTGTAAACCAAATAATTCAATATCATCCCCCGTATTTACTACAATCTTTATTTTTGCTTGATCTATTATATTAGCTAATCCTTCAATGAATTTTGCTGCACCCACACCACCTGCTAAAATTAAGTAATAATCTTCCAATTTATATCATTCATATTTTATAAATTATTTCATCTATTTTTTTACGTGGTTGAGCCAAAATTTTTTTTTTTGGATAACCTATTGTAAAAAATGCGATTGGTTTAAAATTTTTGGGTAAATTTAAAGTTTTTTGAACTACTTCTTCAGCAAATAATGGTGCAGAATACCAACAAGAATTTAATCCTTTTGATTCTAGAGCTAAAAGGAAATAAATTGCAGAAGCACTTATACCTTGAATCCCCAATAGAAATTCATTATTATTTCTTTTAAGATCTGAATATTCATCTATTTCAGAACAATCTAAGGATAATAATATTAGAAAGGGAGCTTCTAGGAAATGACTTCTCGTTTTATTAATTTTATTTTTTATGAATTTTTCTGATTTATCATCTTTTTCTAAATCATCTTTTAATTTTTGATTCATATTATCTATTAATTCTTTTCGATTTTGCTTTTCTAATATTATATATTTCCATAATTGTTTATTATGAGCACTAGGGGCATATCTAGCTATATTAATGCAATTTATAATTAAATCTTCATTCACATCTTTATTTGCAAATTTTAGTTTGTAACTCCTTCTATTCTTCAATAAATCTTCTATTACTCTTTCAACATTCTCTTGTCTAAAAAGATCTTTTTTTTTTTCTCTTAAAATGGATTTTATTGAAGAATTATCACTTAATTTAAAATTATATCCTCTAATAAGAGCAATAGGAATTCCTTCATTTGATTCACCCATAATTAATTGTGCGGCTGAAGATAAATTATCTATTTGAGCTATTATTGTACTCCTTAAAATTTTTCCATAAAGATCTTTACATCCTCTTTTATCTAATAAAGGTTCAATACCTGCAACACCTAAAGCAACTCCAACAGATCCATTTCTAAATGGTCTTCCAAAAGAATCAGAAATAATAACAGCAATATTTTTACCTATTCTTTCTTTTATAATTTCTTTTATTTTTTTTGCTTCTTTATCAGGATCATCAGGTAACAACGTAACATTATTCTGACCTTTAATATTAGATTTATCAATTCCTGCATTTGCACAGACAAATCCATGTTTTGTTTCAGTTATTAATACATGGTTTATTTTTATTAGTTCATTGGATTCATCTAATATAATTTCTATTAATTCTGGATCTTTTACTGGAAGATTGGGTTCTCTTATTATTGAATTAATTTTATTAAATATTCTTAATGCTTCTTTTCTTGGTTTTATTTTTCTTAAATCTTTTACTAAACCCAGACTTTTTGAAATAATTTTCTGGGCAATTATTAAAATATCCTTATTCTCTATTTCTATATTATTATTTTCTAAATTATCTAAAATAATTTGAGAAATATTATCTCCCTTTTTAATATGGGGAATTCCGTGAATTTTAATTATCTCAACTTTATTATTCATTTCCATTCCTTTGATATTTTTTTATTTCAGATTTAGACATTTTTGCCTTTTTTTCATATTCTTGAGGAATAGCACAACAAGCAGAGTAAAACTCTATATTTATTCTTGAAAATTTTTTCATAACCCATTCATATGTTTGTCTTAAAGGTAATTCTATCCTTGTTATACCTGCTTTAATTGCAAATTTTTCTATTCTCTTCCTGATTTTATCTCTTGGACGCATACAACCTAAAGAAATTTCTGATTTGGGAAACACAGTTCTAATAATAGTAATAACCTTCGCAATATCATATGGATTGGGTGTTTTAAAATGTTTTTTAGATTCTTTTGGAGGTATTAAAACAATAAGCACTATTAAAGATGGATTTATTTTAGATTCTTTTATAAATTTAATTGAATTCAATTCTTTATGTAATTCACCATAATATAATCCTACACATATATGGGGAACTATATTAAGATTATTTTTTTTTAATAATCTAATAGCTTCTTTATAATCATTTATATCCTTGTTTAAATGATATATTTCTTTAATTATTTCTGTATCCATATTGATATCAAAGGAAATAATATCAGCGTTTATATTTGCTAATTGTTTAGCTGTTTCATTATTTAATAACCCAGTATGTATGTTTAATATTAAATCCGTTTTATTTTTCACATTTTTAAGCGCATCTAGAAAACCCAATAAGGGAACTGATCCATCTAAAAGACAACCTCCGGAAATTAATGCGCCAATACCCCCATTTTTATAATGTTGTATTAAATAATTTTCCAATTCCACTTTATTGATGATATGATGCATGCCATTAAGATATTTTTCATTGCAATGCTCACAATGTAATTCACATTTATTTCCTGTTATACTAATTGGAGGAAATCTTTTATTTGGAATATATATTTTAAGGATATCTCCAAAATGAACTTTTTTTAATTCCTGAGCAAATTTAAAAAAAGCTTCAAGTTCTTCATTATTATCTAATTCTAAAAATTTTAAATAATCTTCCCATGAACATGCATTATTTTGAAATTTCTTTAACAAGGTATTAACTTTATTCATATCTTCTTAACCAAGTTTTATTTATATATTTTTCATTTACTAATTTTTCCGCTAATTTTAATTCCCATTTAGAAAATTGACCTCTAATAGTATTTATATTAAGTGTCTCCTCAAAGCCTTTTTTTAGTGAATTTATAAAATCTTCTTCTTTATAATCATCTAATCTTTCTTTAATTCCTATACATTTTGTTTTTACAGATCGAACCATTCTATTTTGAGATATGTTTGGAGGAGTTTTTAATGCAGAATACATTAAATCAGCATTAATTTTTAATAATATTGTTCCATGTTGCAAAATAAACCCTTTTCTTCTTATTTGAGCATTTCCTGAGAATTTTTTATCATCTAAAAATATCGCAGGACAATTAATTACTCCCTTATGAACGTTTAATCCAAGTCGACTCAAACTAAATATTATAGAATCTGTAATTAATTCATATTGATCCATCACATTTATAGCATTCAGGTCTTTCAAGAATTTCAGAGAACAAACTATAGAATATGTAATCTCACCTTTTTGATCATGAAAAACAGCACCTCCCCCTGTTATCCTTCTTACAATATTAAAATTATTATGTTTACAGAATTTGATATTCACTTCATTAGTTAGACTTTGATTTCTCCCTATAGATACAGTAGAAGGATTCCATTTATAAAATCTTATTGTGTAAGGAGTTTTTTTTTGAATTACTGCTTTTAAAATTGATTCATCTAAAGCCATATTCCAGTATCCATCTTTAATTTCTAAAGGAATAAATCTCCAATCATTCATAATTCGGGTTTTAGAACTTGACTAAATTTTTCATTTGTTGATATATGTCTTGTTTCTCAAATTCCTTTAATTTTCTTGGAAAATTATAAATAGGACCAGATGGTCTTGAAGTGTAATAGGGTCTATTACAATTGGGGCATCCAGTTGTAATAAACGCATTATTTTCATCTATAATATCCATTAATTCTTTTTTATTAATATTGAAATTAATAATATCGCCCTTGTTGTTGAAAGTAATATCTTTTAAAGCTTTACCTCTATTTATAATAAGCTCTCTTGCAAGTTGTAATTTTCTAAAATCTAATAAGTTTGGTTGATTTAAATCTTCAAGTTTCGTACCTTTTATTGGCATAAAAGCAAATAAAGCTGTTAATATATTATAATTTTTTAATTCATTGATCAAATTCATTATCTGTTGTTGTGTATCACCTAAACCATATATCAAATGTGTAGATACTGAGTTGTTTGAAAAAATAGTTGTAGCTTCGATTAGTGCATTATAATGGGTATTCCACTTATAAGAACTATTAACTCCTTTTCCTTTAATTTTCTCAAAAGTATCTTTTGAAGCGCCATCAAGAGCAATACCCACTCGTTGCACGCCTATTAATCTTAATTCTCTTAATTCCTCTTTATTCATCGGAGGAATTGCAACAGATATTGGAATGTCTGTTTCTTTCTTTATTTCTATTATTATTTCAGTTAGATCTTTAAAATTATTTTGATAATTGAGGGTTTGAATACAGATCCTTTTAAATTTTTTTAAAGGGTGCATATATTTTAATTTTGTTATGAAATCATTAAATTCAAAAGCAGGCCAACTAACTCGTGAAAGTTTATCTAATGAACCTTGTGAATTTCTTGCTTGAGGACAAAAACTACAATTTGATAAACATTTCCCTGAGAAATAAGTCATCAAATAACATGTTGTTGGAAGAACATCACATTTTCTATAATTAATTAAACCAAGGGCAATTGCACTCCCAATTGAAATTCTTATTTTATCAACATCCATTATTTTTGATAATTTCTGAGTGAAGTTAAGTTTTTTTCATTCAATTCATAAAATCAAATTATGAATATCATTTATATTGTTAACTTTCATATTTATAAAAAATTCAAGAAACTAGATACAATTGGAGGAATAGAGGTAACTACTGAAGATATTATTCAAGAACTAAAAAATAGGGGTCATAATTTATGGATTCCCAATAGACAAAAAAAGCCAAAATGGGTCGAAGAAGGTAATGTGGATATAATTTGTTCCTCAAGTTTTGATCCTCTTACTTTTCTTCAATTATATAGGTTTAAAAATCAATTTAAAAAAACAATTGCTGTTGTTCAACATGCTCATACAACATATGAAGATTTGAAAGGAAATTTATTACCAGATATTCCAATTATTAATAAAATTATAAAATTATGGGTCAGACTCTTATATAGCCAAGCTCATTTATTAATGACTCCAAGCGATTATGCAAAGACGTGCATTGAAGGAATACAGAAATCAAGGACATATCCAATATGGTCAGTTAGTAGTGGAATTATAATTGAAAAATTCACGGAGAAAAAGGAGTATAGAATAAAATTCCGGCAATATCTTAATGAAAAATACAAAATCCCAATAGATGCGACTATTATTTTGAATGTTGGATTAACATGGAAAAGAAAACGAGTTGATACATTTCGTCAAGTAGCTGAAAAACTCCCTAACTATTATTTTATATGGGTAGGACCAACAAGTGATAATCCAGAAGTAGAGAAAGCATCGAAATTAAATAATGTTTTTTTTACAGGATATTATGATGACATTAGAGAACCTTATTACGGTGCAGATATCTTGTTAAATACATCAGATGAAGAAAATCTATGCCTTCCCCTAATTGAAGCATCTTTATGTAAATTACCTGTTATAGCAAGGGATATTGAAGTATTTAATTGGTTGGAACATAATATTTCTGCTTATAAAGCGAATGATGTAAATGATTTTATTCAAGGAATAAAAAAAATCTTAGATGATTTAATTTATAAAAAGAAATTAGTTAAAAGTGCTTGTGAAAAAGCAAAAAAAATGCATGATTTTAGTGATACAGTGGATACTATTGAAGGATACTTTAAAAAAGCAATAATGATAAAAAAAATTTGGGATAGAAGGAAAATATAATTATTTATTCATCAACCAATTTTCCGTTCTGTCAAATAGATAAAAATGATATAAATTCATATCTTTTATCACTTTAACTTGCATCTCAAATAAGTGTTCATTGAACTCACAGAGCTCTCCCTACCTTATTATCATCAATCACCTTTTAGCGGGAACGGGACTCGCTACATTCTGATAGAGTTCAAAGTCATTATCTTCTAGAATACTCCAGAAACATCGATTTTGTTTTGTTTTTATCGCACCAATGAATTATGAATTGAAATTTCTTCCCAATTTCTCTTTTACTCCTGAAATAGGAGTAATTTTTCCCAATTGAGGGATATCCTCTTTTATTTTTTATACATGTTCTATTGGATGTGTGTTTACATTTTCTTATTCTCTCTTATAATACACCTATATTATGATTTTATCTATAAGAAATAGAAAATTCTTTTTAAAACTATAATAGAGAATGAAAAATTTCTACTTTAGTATGTAGATATGAAGAAATTGTAGTTAAAACATAGATATAGAAAATATAAGAGAGATAGGAGAAATTATATTAAAATTATTCAAATTTATTTACATTTTAGAACTATTGAAGAACCCATTTGCATATTTTATCCATTTTTATCCGGATTTTAAATTATATAAAATTCCTTCTAAAATTTCAATTAATCGCTCTTTATATGGTTTTTGATCTGGATATCTATAATTAAATGTTCTCCAATATAGTCTTTTATGTCCTATTTTAAATTTCTCTCCTTTCATAGTTGTCATGTAAGAATTAGCATTAATTTTCTCAGCGAATTGCTCTGCTATAATATACCAATGGTATTTTGTGTGAACATTTGCACCTGTATTTATTGGAGCAAGATGATTTCTTGTTTTAATGGAATTAAACGTAAAATTCCATTTATTTGGGGATTTTTTAATTTCAATCCATTTTCCATTATCATAATTCCAATAATGTTTACCACCTATTTTCATTCCTGTATATAATTCATTGTTATATTCTTTTAAAGTATTATAATTATCTATTTTTGGTTTTTTATTATTATTTTTAGAAGTTAAAAATCGTGTGATTTCATAATCTTCCGACATAATTATAAAAATTAGAATATATCTAAAAAAAATTAAGAGAGTGTTAAATTAATATAATAACAATATAAATTTCCATTATTATAGATTTGAAGAAAGTTTTAAAAAATTTATAATTCTAATATATTATTGCTATAAAAAAATAAATTATGAATTATACTTATTTGTAATTTCCTTTATCCTTTCAGATAGACTCCTATATCGAAAATAATTTATTCCACTCCATATTTTTTTAATAAATATTTTATCTATTTAGGTAAATTATAAACATATTTTTCTTAACAAATGATAGATTCTGAATATGATCCCCATACAGTAGAACAAAAATGGCAAAAAAAGTGGGAAGAGGATAAAATTTTTGAAGTTGAAGTTGATAAAAAGAAAAAGAAATATTATATTCTTGAAATGTATCCATATCCTTCTGGAAAACTCCACATGGGACATTTAAGAAATTATACAATTGGTGATTGTTATGCTAGATATAAAAGAATGAATGGGTTTAATGTACTATATCCTATGGGCTATGATTCTTTTGGAATGCCAGCAGAAAATGCTGCAATCGATAAAAATATTAAACCTGAAGAATGGACTGATTCAAATATATCTTTCATGAAAGAACAACAAAAAAGAATAGGATTATCGTATGATTGGAAAAGAGAAATCTATAGTCATGATCCAAATTATTATAAATTTGATCAATATTTTTTTCTTAAAATGTATGAAAAAGGGCTTGCTTATAGACAAAAGAGTTATGTAAATTGGTGTATAAAATGTAAAACTGTTTTAGCTAATGAACAAGCTCAAGGAGGAAAATGTTGGAGATGTAATACTGAAGTTGAGCAAAAATTTCTCACTCAATGGTTCTTAAAAATAAGAGATTATGCTGAAGAATTATTAGATGGATTAGAAACAGTTGATTGGCCTGAAAAAGTAAAAATAATGCAAAAAAATTGGATTGGAAGAAGTGTAGGAACAATAATTAAATTTCCAATAATTGGAATGGATAAAACAATTGATATTTTTACAACACGTCCAGATACTCTCTTTGGAGTCACATTTATGATTTTTGCTCCAGAACATCCATGGATTCATGAATGGATAAAAGGTACTGAGTATGAAAAACCATTTGAAAAATTATATAATGAAATTATGAAAGAAGACAAGTTTAAAAGAACAGATATTGAAGTAGAGAAAAAAGGGATGTTTATTGGAAAATACTGTATAAATCCTATGACCAATGAAAAAATTCCTGTATATATTGGTAATTTTATAGTTTACGAATATGGTGCTGGAGCAGTAATGGCTGTTCCTGCACACGATCAACGTGACTTTGAATTTGCTAAAGAATATGATATTCCAATAAAAGTTGTAATCCAACCTCATGAATATGAAATAAATGCTGAAAAAATGAATAGAGCTTTTGAAGGTGATGGAGTGCTTGTAAATTCTGTTGAATTCAATGGTTTAGAAAATCGTAATGCTATTAAAGCAATTACCGAGAAATTAGAAAAAATAGGAAAAGGATATCCTACGATCAATTATAAATTAAGAGACTGGGGGATATCTCGTCAACGTTATTGGGGATGTCCCATCCCTATTATTTATTGTGAAAAATGTGGTACTGTACCTGTGACTTTTGAAGAATTACCCGTATTATTACCAAAAGATGTGATTTTTACGGGATCAGGAAATCCATTAAAAACTAGTGAAAAATTTATAAATACCAACTGTCCCAAATGTGGAAAGCCAGCTAAACGTGAAACTGACACAATGGATACATTTATTGATAGTTCTTGGTATTTCTTTGCTTTTTGTGATCCTCCTTATCATAATTTAGATATTCCATATAGAAAAGATATCGTAAATTATTGGGGAAATGTGGATCAATATATTGGTGGCGTCGAACATGCTGTAATGCATTTAATATATGCAAGATTCTTTACAAAAGTTTCTCGAGACTTGGGATTACATAAGTTTGATGAACCATTTCAAAGATTGTTAACACAAGGAATGATTAATAAATCCCATCCTTATTGTTTAAATTGTAATAGATTTGCAATGAAATCAGAAATGGATGATGAAACATGTAAATTTTGTGGGACAAAATATATCATAAGAAGTGTAAAGATGAGTAAAAGCTATGGTAACACTGTAAATCCAGATGAAATTATAAACAAGTACGGGGCTGATTCTGCTAGGTTTTTTGTATTATTTGGTGCTAGTCCAGAGTCTGGATTGGAATTCTCTGAAGAGGGAATTGGTTTTGCATCAAAATTTATACGAAATACTTTCTCTCTCTTAGCAAATCCTCCAAAAATGAAAAGAAATAATAAAAATGTTAGAGATCTTTTAATGAATTATTATATGAATAAAATCATTAAGGAAACTTTAGAACAAATGAATAAATTAGCTATTAGAGATGCTGTTAATAATATCATTGAATTTACTTCAGAAATTATTAAATATAAAAATGAAGGAATTTTTGAAGATGTATATAATCAGTGTATTAAAACACTACTTATTTTATTACATCCAATTGCTCCTCATATGACAGAAGAAGTTTGGGAAATTATGGGGAATAAAGATTATTTGAGTATAGCCCCTTGGATAGAATGTAACGAGCATGTTCTAACAGAAGAAAACGAATTTAAATGGAATTTATTGGATAGTACTTTAGATGATATTAATAATATTAAACATGTTGTAAAAAAAGATTCTTTAGAAAAAATATTGATCATAATTGCTGATAAATGGAAATATACATTTTACTCTCAATTATTTAAACTAATGCAGAAAACAATAAATCAGGGAGAAATAATGACTCAAATTATGAAAGATTCTAATCTGAAACCACATGGGAAATTCATTAGTCAAACTGTAAATAAAATATTGAAAAATATAGGAAAATTCTCGAAGTTTTCTTTATCTCAAGATGAAGAATTTAATTTCTTTGAAGATATTAAATTTATTATTCGAAAAAAATATGATTGTCAAGTGGAAATTTTATTTGAGAAGGAAACAAAGGAAAATAAAGCTAATCAGGCTCTACCTGGAAGACCAAGTATAGTTATAAAATAAATTTTATTGTAACTTTATGTCTTTTTATTTTAAAGGTAATATTTATCGATACAATATAATAAAATGATATTATAAATATCTAACCTAATATTTGGTTAAATTCGGAGGTTAATTTTTTTGGAAACTCCCCTATATAAGAATTAGGTTCTGCTAATAATAGATAGTAATAAGGTTCAAAAAGACCTTTGATAGTCACCCCCACCCCACTATTAATTATAAAAACCCATATTGGTTTACTGTTATAAATCGATTGTCTATATTTCCATTCATATGGTTCTATATCTGGTATATTTCCAATATTTCTAAGAATAATGTCTATATCCTGTAAGGAATATCTATTTTCTTTTGAAAAACAAATAATTGGGCTTAAATCAAAACTTGTACAAACGATTCCTCTTAAGCCATATTGATCCATTTCATTAAGAAGCTTTTTAGCATTATTACTAAGCTCTTTCTTTTTATGATTTATATGGTTTTTAGCTTTCATATCAACTAATAAATCAATTAGATTATTCTCTTCAACATTAGGAATCTCATATGCAGAGTCTAAAGGAATTATAGACGTTATAAAATCATTATATATTAGATTTATTTTTTTACGAATTTGATTATGTAGAAGATAAGATTCTGTTGTAACCGTTATTAAAACGTCTCCTTCTATTTTTATTTCATTTTCCTTTGTTTTTGAATTATAATCCACCGAAGGTTTGGGTTTAAATTCTAAAATTTTTATTTTTTTATCAATATTACGAGCGAATTCAAACAGGGCGGAAATTAATCCTGCTTTTAAATCGAACATTAAATCAGCTTCGTCATTTGGTAAATCTTCTCTATTATCTTTAGAAAAATCAAAAAATCTTAAAAAAACATTTACTCCTTTTGGAATAGGTTTTAAAATTTTATTATAGTAGGGAAAACCAGTTGTAGATATTATATTAAGCTCATAAATTGTCATTAATATATTATATTTTTTTTATATATAAAAGAACATTGCTTCAATAGTTCATTGAAATTTTATAAAAAATATTAATAAAAATGATTACAAAACTATATTTTTCGTATGTTTATTTTATTTTGTTTTTTTAAAAATTATTTAAATAATTTGAAAATAGTGTTAATATTTATGATAAATAAATGATTAATATTAGAAATTTAATAAAATAAAATAAGAAATGTAATTTAATTTGAATTTTCAGCAGCTTTTATTATTTCTGAAAAAGAATCTGCATTTAAGGAGGCACCTCCTACTAAACCACCATCTATATTGCTCTTTTGGAAAAGCTCTAGAGCATTAGTTGGTTTAACAGATCCTCCATATTGAATTCTTACTAATTCTGCAGTTTCATTATCATATTTTTCATTTAGGAGATCTCGAATATATTGATGAACTTCATCTGCTTGATCAGGAGTTGCTGTTTTTCCTGTACCTATTGCCCATATAGGTTCATAAGCAATAACTATTTTAATCATCTGTTCTTTTGTTAAATCTTTAAATGTTCCTTCAATCTGTGTTCGAATTACATCTTTTGTTTTCCCTGCTTCTCTTTCTTCTAAATGCTCACCAATACATACAATAGGATTTAATTCCATCAATAAAGCTTTTTTTAATTTTTTATTTATTAGATCATCATCTTCCTTAAAAATGTCTCTTCTTTCACTATGACCAAGAATTACATATTCACATCCAAGTGCCTTCAAAAACCTAGGTGATATCTCACCTGTAAAAGCCCCTTTATCCTCATAATACATGTTTTGAGCACCAATTTTTATATTAGTGTTCTTTACGACGTTTACCACAGATAATGCAGTATATGGGGGGACAATGACTATTTCAACATTTTCAATATCTTTAACTAATTGTATAAATTCTTCTAACATTTCTTTAGCATCTTCAGGAGTACCTCGATGCATCTTCCAATTTCCACCAATAATTGGTATTCTTCTCAAATTTGATACCTCTAAAACAAAATAATTCTAAAATTGATCTTTGAAAATTAATATAAATCTAAAAAATTTTGTAAAAATCAAACATCACTTTCTCCATCTTTGATAGATTTATAGGTACTAATAAAAAAAAAATAAACTAAAGAAGGAAAACCTTATTTTTCTTGTTTAGGGATTTTTTTTTCTAATTCAGTAGCTTTTAAAAGCTTTTTTACCTCATTAATATCTGGATTTACAATTTTAGGCAATCCTAATTGTTCTCTTCTCCTTTCTATGGCACTCTGCATTGGAATTGCTTTACCATTTTCCAATATAGTTGATGCCTGCATAGTATAATGATCGGGAGCCTCTCCTCGCTCTACGCTGATATTCTTAAGTATTGTAAATATTTCTGTAAGTTCAACTTTTTGTGGACATAGTTCATCGCATGTATCACACACTGTACACCCCCAAATCTCAAAAGAATTTTCAGCACCAAATATCTTTTCTTTTAAACCTAATAATGATGTTAAAATTAGTCTTCTTGGATTATAGCGTCCATTAGTTACTTGTGCTACTGGACAGGCTCCAGAACAAGTAGCACATTGGTAACAATATACCAATGTTTTTCCAATATCAGACTGAATGATTTGGTTTCGAAAATCAAAATCTATTGTTAACATAACAAAATATATTATTAATTTATTTAACTACTATAGATTATTTTAAATTTCTCTTCATAGAATTTAAATTTTATTCTAATTATTTCCTTATTTAAGAAATAAAAATAGAATATAGATATTAACTTAAATATACTGTTTAATCACCAATTAAAATATTTTAAGAAATATCAATTTAATTGATAGAAATTAAATGATTTATTCTTAAATCAATTTAAACAATTTAGCTAGAATTTAACATAAATTTTATTGTATTAATATCTTTTTGATTTATATTTAAAATATAAAAAATAAATATTACAATTTACTTAATGTAAATATATCTTAAAAACTTAATAAGAGAAAATCTTAAAAAAGATATTTAAATAAAATATTTAATATAAGATGAGAACAAATGAATATCGATAAATTAAAAGATGTGAACATTCCAGTTACAGAGGAAATGAAAAAAGGAAAGCTTATCATAGATATTTATACTGTTTGGTGCGGACCATGCAAATGATTTAATAATTAGATAAATCATCATGAAAGTTCATCACACCAATTTTACATAAGCTAAGAGATGAAGGATTAATAAATATAATACAAGTTGATTTAGATCAAAATAGACCATTGGGTAATATGTTTAATATACACGCAATCCCAACCCTGTTGTTTTTCAAAGATGGGGAATTAATAGAAAAAAATATAGAAGTAAATGGTCAAAATCATATACAAAATGGAAAAATGGTGGGAGCATGTGGAGAAGATATGTTGAGAGCAATTATAGAACAAATGTAACTATATTATAATAATATATACTATTTTTCTTGATAATTTTAATTTAATTAGATAAAATCATATGATAATAATTATTATTTAATAATAATTTAGAAATTAATATCTTGAAATAGATACAAATAATATTTTTAATCTAATTAAAAATTTTAAATATCTTCTATTTTTTCACATAATATCATAAACATTAAACATATTTAGTAAAAATAATGAATTACTCAAGAAATGAATTATTACATGCTGATGCTGCAATAAATCAATTAAGAAATGCAATTTATCATCTGGCTCGTTTTATGGCAAAAAATAATATTGATGATAAAAAAGAGAGAATGCAAAGAATTGGTAAGAATATTTCTAAAACCTATATTAAATATTGGAGTCCAACTGAACTAGTTGATTTAAATAATATTAGGGATGTGATTGCTACAATATATAAAAAAGTTTTAAAAAGCTCGATTTCAGTGGAATTGAATGAAAATGAACAATTAATCATTGTTAATGATACCAACTGTGCATTATGTAAATATGAATATGATGATATTCAAATTGCTGGATGTGAAATTCTCTTAGGATTAATATCTGAATTTATAAATATTATTAATATTAATTCAAAAAATAAAACAATCCTATTAATTGAACCATTAAAAATTCAAGAATCAAAAACATTTGGAAATAAATATTGCGTTCAAATATTTAAATATAAAATTGAAGGTGGAATGTAATGGGAATCGTTCAATGGTTAATGAAAAAAATATCTAAAGCATTTGGTCGGAATACTAGTTCTTTATTCTATTCATTAATTTATAGAGAAATTCTCAAAGAAATCAATGAAATTACTAAAGATGAAGAATTAAGTCTATTGGTAATGAGGGAGGTTGGGAAACAAGCAGCAATGGAGTCATGTGAACGTCATTCTGCAATATTTAAATTCATGCCTGGAAGTCCAGATAAAGTTGTAGACTATTTTGAATTATTATGGGTAGTTGTATTTGGTAAAGAATTAGAAGAGCTAGATTATGAAGAAATTTCAGAAGAAAATTCCATTTATAATAGTTATCTTTTAAAGATTAAACACTGTCCAATATGTGCAAGTTATGGTACATCACCAGAAGATACATTTAATATATCGAAATTGGGTAATAAAACAGAAGGAATGGCTTGTGGATTATGTGGAATGCTTCAAGGTGTTGCAAATTTTATCTTAAAAGTAAAAAAAAATAATTATAGGATAAAAATTGTAGAACAAAAATGCATGGGAAAAGGTGATAATTGCCTTCAGTTGTTATGTAAAATCTATGATTATAATGAATGGAAAAAAATGACTCAATTAAAATTAAAAGATAAAACATTATCTAAAGTAATCCTTGAATCAGATATAGAAGAGGAAGTAATTCAAAAAAATAAAGTAGATCTTCTAGATCAATTACAAGAATCTTTTTCTCTCGATAAATTAGAAGAACTAATTGATGAACCATTAGAAAATATCAAAAAAAGAATTGCTGATATTATTAGAGATAAATTAAATATGGAACCAGAGCATTTTTTTGACTATTTTAGAAATTATGAAGAAGATATGATAAGAATTATTGGATTTCTTCTTATACACTTACTTAATGAAAATGGAAGGTTTATTGAGAAATTACTAAAAAATGAAACAATCGCCAAAGTGGCAGGATATTTTTTCAAACAACTTAAAGAGATGGTATTATTATTTGTGCCTTTAGATGTAGTAAAAGATTATCATAATCTATTAATTAAATTCTTAGAAGGATTAGCACCAAATGAAATGGTTGAAAATATCAAAAATTATTCTGGTAGAGATGATATAAATTTTCTTTTTGAAGGAGCTCAAATTGCTTTAGAAGATTTAGGAATTAATTTTTCTACCCTTAAAGAAAATATTTGGGAAGAATTGAATCAAGAAAGAGAAAATGGATTATTATCACCTGAACAGTCAATTATAAATAAAACACAAGAAAATTTTCCGAAAATAATACAATTATTCCAAGAAATCGCTATGCTAATCAATGAATTTTTGACTTTACCAATTAGAGTATCAATATCAGAAGGACATTATGGTTTAAAAGCTGCTATAAATTCAGTAATTTCAGAAGAAGAAGGATTAGTAGGTTCTATAAAAAATAGATTTGATAATATTTTTAACAATATTCAAGCTCTAAGAGAGTAAAAATTTATTTTTATTTTTTTAAATTTCTAATTATATTTTATTCTTTATTTATTATAAGAAATTAAGTTCAAGACGTTTCAAATAAATTTAAATAAAGGAATATAGCAAATTTATATTATTTAATCTAATAATGTAGCTATTTTTTTTGAAACACTCGTTATATGTATAAAAACCATACCTAAACTAGCATCTGGTTTTGCTAATGTACATAATATTGCATTTTCTCCTGCTCTTGAAAGAATAATGATACCATCTATTCCTTCAATTAAAATTCTCTGTAAAATACCTCTTGCGAGTTCCTGAACTGCTCGTTCTGAAACACTAAGAATAGCAGCACTCATCGCACTAACAATTCCATCGTTCACATCTCTAGATAGAGCAGAACATATTGGTAGTCCTTGGACTGAGACGATAGCACTACCCTGAATATCAGAATTAACTGCTTCAAGGTTTCTTAACAAATCGGTAAGTTCACTGATGTTTTCACTCAATTATAGATCAACCAATAATTAAAATTTAATTTTATTATAATAAGTTATAAACTAATATTAATATTGATTTTATTTATTTTTTTAGATAATGAAAAAGATTATATAAATTTGTTAATAATTATTTAAAAAATATTATTATCCATTTTTCATTATGAATCGTTATGAGTGACAAACAAACTATAAAAAAAACCCCCATTAATAAAAATAAGGAAGAAAAACCCAGAGAAAGTGAAGAAGAAAAGAGATTAAGGATAGAATCTTTAAAGAAAGCGGGAGAAATTGCGAAAAAAGTTAAGGAGTATATAAAACCAAAGATAAAAATTGGTAGAAAAGCACAAGATATAGTTTTAGAAACTGAAGAGAAGATAAAGGAATTAGGCGGCTTATGTGCTTTTCCAGTTAATATAGGAATTAATAATATCGCTGCTCATTACACATCACCTATGAAAGATGATGGATTAGTAATTAAAAATAAAGATCTTGTAAAGATAGACTTAGGAGTTCATATTGAAGGATTTATTGTTGACACAGCTTTCTCTATTAAATTTACTGAAGAAAAATCACTTGATAATATAATAATCGCTACAGATACTGCATTAGAAGCTGCCAAGATGATGGTAAAACCTGGAATTAATACTCAAGAAATAGGAAAAAAGATTGAAAGTATAGTCAAAGGATTTAATTTTAATCCCATAAAAGAATTAGGTGGACATCAAATTGAAAGATGGACCGTTCATGGTAAAAAATCACTACCTGAATTGGGTAATCAGGGAGGAGATCTAATAGAAATAGATGATATATTTGCAATTGAAATATTTGCTTCCACAGGGGTAGGATCAGTCCATAATACTAATACTTGTAGTATTTATGAATTAAATCCCTATACAGGTAGAGTTCCTTTAAGAAGAAAAAGTTCAAAAAGAATTTTAGGATATATTAATTCAAATTTTAAGACTCTTCCATTTGCAGAAAGATGGCTAGCTGATGAGTTTCAAATGGGCGTTGTATTTGGACTTCAGGAATTAATTCAACAAGGAAAGTTAAGAACCCATTATGTTCTTTCTGAACAAAAAGAAGCCTATGTTGCACAATCAGAAGAAACTATTCTTATAACAGAAGATGGATATGAACAATTAACATAATATTATGAATTCTTTTAATAGGAAGTGTCTCGTTCAATGAATCAGATGAAAATTTGTTTAATATCACTTAAAATAGCTCCTGATTGTGAAAGAACTGGTTTCGAAGGGATATATAATTATCTTAAAAATGAAGGTTATGACGTTAAATTACTAACTGGAAAATGGAATTATGTTTTGAATGATCCAAATATAATACAGATGAACTTGGTTAAGAAACGTTTCTTATGGATGCCCCATTTTATATATAATATAAATAAATACTTAAATAGAAATTCTTTTGATATTATACATGGAAATGGACCTAAAAGTTCAATACCAATTCTTTTTTCTAATTATAAAAGGTTTATTTCCACTATTCATGATTTAGGACCATTTGAAACAAAATTTGCGACACAATCACTTCAGAAATTTCTGATAAAATATATAATTAAAAAAGCAACTTATATTACAACGGTATCCAACCATACAAGAGAAGGTCTTAAAAAGTTTATTCCTAGTATCAATAGTAAGAATATTCATATCTTATATAATGGAATTGATAATAAATTTAAACCATATCCAAAAGATGCTGAAAAATTAAAAAAACAACTAAAAATTAAAGGACCTATTATTTTATACTTGGGAAGGATTGCTAAATATAAAGGAGTAGAACATATAATCAAAGCATATAAAATTGCTAAGAAAACAATCTCCAATTTAAATTTAATAATTGCTGGAAAACCTGACTTTGAAATGGAGAATATTTATAATACTTGGAGAGAAAAGAACCTAGATATCCACTTCTTAGGATTTATCTCTGATGAATTAGTTCCTATTTATTATACAATGGCGGATATATTAATTGCTTATTCTTATGGCTCTGAAGGTTTTGGAAATACACCATTAGAATCTTTAGCATGTGGTACAGCAGTATTATGTTCAAATTTAAAAGTCTATAGAGAAATATTACACGATAGGGCTATATTTATTCCCCCTAAAAATCCTAAAATACTCGCAGAAAAAATTATATTAGTTATTAAAGATGAGGAATTACGTAAAGAATTAATAAAACAAGGGCAAGAAATTGCCAAAAAGTATACATGGGATAAAGTTGGAAAGAGATTAGTAGATGTATATCAAAAATTTTTATCTGAGACTTAAAATTTTTAATTATAATTTTGAATGATTACATCTACACGGATTAGAATCACATTTTATGCATTTATTTGGATATTTCCTAAATAATGCTTCTTCCAGTTCAATTTCAAATAAATTAGCTAAAGAACAAATCCAAGCAACAATATCTGCCATTTCATCTCCAATTTCTTTTTTATTAATCATTTTTGATTTTACATTTGAAGCTAATTCTCCTATCTCTTCCACCAACCATAGAAAGCTTTTCTCAATACCTCTATCAAAATCTTGATGAAAATAAAGGTCTTTTATCAATTGTTGAAATTCACTGACTTTCATTTTAAATCAAAATAAAATGTTAATAACTAAAAAAAAAATTTAACCTGGAGTCAGTAACCAATCAAAAACACCAACATTTGCCATGATTACTATTAAAACTAATGATATCGCAAATATTAATGTTGCCATAGGTCCAATTTTTACACCAATAGAAGAGTCTTCAAAAAATCGCATCAATCCCGCACCCCCCATGGGCATAGGACTAGTACTTGATCTTCTTTTCTTTCTCCTTGATTGTTTTCCACTTGACATATATTTGAAGAATTAATTGTTTATCTGTTATTTAATAGATATATTATAAAACATTTAAAAATTTTTCATTAATCTTAAACTTCAATTATAATAAATTTTTATAAGTTGTATTAATTAATTTATGATAATTTAATATTTTTTAAAATATCAAAATGGATATTATGTTGAGAAAAAGAAAATTAATTTCATACTTAACAATCTTATTTATGATCTTTATAGTTAGTGCCTTGATACCAAATTTAAATGGAGTTAATAATATTAATGAAGAACCCAGTAATATTCCTAAAAGTTCAATAGGTCTAGATGGAGCAGAAAATATTGTTATAACACATATACACAGAGTAGCAAACATATCTGATGGGAGATTAGTTTTTATACAAGATAGGTTAGATATAAAAAACTTAAATAATAATCCTATCAATTCAATTCTTATTGGAATCCCATTAAATATCACTCAAAAGCTAGTTAATTTCAAAGCTATGGGTGAATTAAAAAATAACCTATATTGTGAGAGAAAGGGATTAATATCATCGAATTCAAAAGGACATGAGTTTGAAATGATTTCGGTTTATTTTAGTTCACCTTTACAACCATATCAGACTAAAACAGTTAGATTTTGGCAAACTTTTATAGCTCTTTGTAATTATGAAGTAGCGCGCTATGCGCAACAAGAAAAAGGAATAAAATTTAATGTATATTACAAATCATATATTTTTCCATCATTACCCTATAGAGCTGAAGGAGCATTAACTGCTGAATATAAATTATTATTGTCAGGAACACACGTAACAATTTCTGATTGGGCATCCAACTCATCAGAAAACATATTAACATATTCAAAATCTTACTTAGCTCCTTTTGCAGAAAATCTAGGTAGTGAGGCAATATCCAAATTCAAATTTATAGATAAATATACACTTATAGTAGAAGTAATAAGTTTAAATCGAGAAATTTCAATCTCACCATGGGGGACTTTAATTGTAAAAGAAGCTTTTTCTATAATAAATTTAGATTATATTCCATTACCGGGATTCCCTTTATTTGTTCCTCTAAGTGCTAATAATATAGAAATATATGATGATTTAGGTCAGCTTAAAGGAAATAAAATAGCTAAGCAGGATAGTATCAAATCAGTTAATGTCAGTTTTGCAAAGAACAGAGTAGTACTTGACCAATATGATATAGGAAATTTTATTTTAAAATATACCTTGAATTTAAGAGATTATCTATCTATCAATTGGTTCCAACAATCAATTAAAATGAACATTTATCCAACTTATGCTGATTTTATAATACGAGAACAAACAACTAAAATTATAATTGATGGATGTTATAGTATCGATTCTATTTCTGCTACTCCAGAGGGGATATATGAATCTCAAGGAAAGACTATACTAATTTATGAAGATATAGATGTAGTATCCTCAGATAAACATCCAATCTTAATCACCTATACAATAGATTTATTTGATTTGCTGTTAAGACCTATTATTTTTATGCTTACAATAACACTTATATCCGCAGTATATATTGTATATGTAAAGAAGAAAAAAGAAAGAGGGGTATTACCTATAATTAAGAAAGAAATGCTCCCACAAAATGAGATCCGTGAATTTTGTTCATTGTATGAGGAGAAGAATGCATTAGTTCTTGAAATAAGAAAAGCAGAAGAAGACTTAATACGGAGAAAATTACCGAAAAAGAAATATAGAAATCTTGTTGATAAAAATGAGTCAAAAATTAAAGTTATCGAAGATGAAATAAAACCATTCAAGAAAATTTTAATTGAAATTGGAGAGACTTTTGAAAATATAGTTCAAAAATTAGAAGTCTTAGAAGCTGAACGGCAGACTGTTGAAGATGGATTGAAATTATTAGAATCAAGATATAAAAAGGGAAAATTACCTTCAAGGGTTGCTTTTGAAAAATTATCTGGAGATTTCTTGAAACGAAGAAGAAAAATAGATAGAACTATTGACAGATATATCCAACAATTGAGAAATTATTTATTATAATTTTTTTTCCATTATTTATAAAAAAAAAAATAAAAAAAATAAAATCATGAAGCCTTGGCTTTTTGATATTTTAGCATGTCCGATTTGTAAACATTATCCTTTAAATTTATTTATTTTTACTTATGAATCAGATGAGGATTTTTTTAAAAATCTTTTAGATAAATATATCAAAACGGATATTAAATATCATATAAAAGAAAAAATACCTGAATGGACGAAAGAGGATGATCAAATTTATATTAGAGATAATATTGTCATAGAGAAAATCAGAATTGATGATTATATAAAATTTATAATCTCTAGTGTAGAAGAATTTGATTTTATTAGTGATAACTCTTCTTTTAATCTAAGTAAGGAATGTATTGATATGGTAAAAACAAAAATAAAAGAAAAGATACTTCAATTTAGAGATTATTCAAATTTAAATGAAATTGAAAAAATATTACCAGAATTGAATTTTCTAAATAGAATAAAAATTGAGATAGAGATTAAGACAGGATTGATTTTATGTAATAACTGTAATAGGTGGTATCCAATTAAAGATTCAATTCCTAGGATGTTACCTGACGAATATAGAGAAAAAGAGAAAGATATCCAATTCCTCAAAGAAAATCAAGAATTTTTAGATAAAGAAATTTTAAATAGAAATCTTAAACCTTTTAACCTATAAACTATTTAATACTAATAGTAAATAAAACTTTAGATTATTCTAATATATCTATATTAGCCCGGTGGTGTAGTGGCCAAGCATACGGGGCTTTGAACCCTGTGACCACGGTTCGAGTCCGTGCCGGGCTATTTTCTCTTTTAATTATTAATTTTTCATAAAAAAAAACTAGATAATATTAAAAGATAGATTTTATAATTAACCTTCAAATTATTTATAAAAAATTGGTAATTTCTGTAAAATTCCAAAATTTATTCCAATTATCAATCTTTCCTGTGGGGGAAAGACCCGCCTTAAGGTTATCAGGCGGTTCGCTCGTCACCGAGTTCAGGACATGCTTCATTAGTAATGTTTTAATCATTACTTCGGAAGTCTTGAAGGAAGTTATCCCGCTATACTTGAAAAAGTCGTGAAGTTTAGCCCAATCGCGGTAGGGACTGCTTGGTTTCAAACGGGGCTTTATAACGTCCCCGACTTGTGCAAGCACCCACTTGTAATTGGGTGGAATCTCTTCCTTAATCCTTAAACCTTTTCGAGCTATTACATAACTTGCTAACACATGAGTAGATAAGTTATATAATCGTGAATATTTATATTTACCAATTAACGAGGTATATGCTGGATGTACTCTCTTTATCATAATCCATTTTTTAAAGCATTTTCGTTCTAATAATTCTAATGCTGATAGTTTAAAATTGCTTAATTTTCTATTGCGTTTTTTCCCATAAGAAAATTCATGTTCAAAAGAAAGGTCTTCAACAACTAGTCCTTTCTTCTTATTAATGCAATAATTTACCACTTTATCCATTTTATAGCTAATATAATCCAAACGCTTGTATTTACGATATGAGTGCAAATTCTTAAAACGAATTCCATGAAAACTCTTAAAATTTCCATGGTTATCTATATTACTAAGGGAAACAAAGTTATAATTCATGTCAAGCCCGACTGCCCCATGTTCAAATCCATATATCGGTTCCATCTCAGGAGTTTCATAGGATACATGAGCAAAATATCGAATATTTCCCTTATAGAACCGCCTAATTATTTCTACTTGATATAATTCTAATCTAAGGATTTCGTTAAACCATTTCCCTTGCGTGTAATTGACCGTAAAGGGTAAAATTAACCATTTTTTCTCTTTTTCCTTAGAAAAAGTACGAATCCGTAGGGTTGCATTGGGAAGGACTTTTAAATTCAAATTAATACCTTGCTTTTTTCCCACGCAACAAAAAGAAGAATCTCTCCTGATTCTAAATTCCTCTCTGCTAAGCTTCCTTAAAATTCGCTCTCGAAACAATCGTTTGGTTCCAAATATAATAGATTTGAAGTGAAGAGTAGCTAATTTAAGTTGGACAGAGGATAGACGAGAATAGAGCCCTTTTAATCGTCTATCTTTTTTATCCATTTCTTTTATTTGTTCAATCTTCTCCAAAATAGTCGTTATCTGATGAGTAAGATAAGTTTCTCGCTTCTCCAACCATGTTTGTTGTTGAGTTAACTTATTCTTACAATCAATACGAATGCTATTTACATAAGGATTATTATGACATACCTTCATTAGTTTCTGATGTATTTCTTTATCTAACTCTTTTCTGACCTCGGCATTTTCTGAAAAGAATAAATCTCTCTTTTCATAAAATAGATTATAACCTTTTCGCTTGATTCTATTATAGATAGTAAAGATTTCATGTAATTGGTGCTCTTGTGAGAGTGTCGGATGCAGTCGAAATTTAATAGTTTGTATCATCTACTACTCTCTATATGTGTATTTATTTAAATAAAAAATCGTTTTTTATATCCCTTTTAAAAGTTCTTTTTTTATTATATTTACTTTATTCTTTCCCTTTCGCTTTCCGTACAGTTGATTGCTAAAATGAATGATAATAGCAATCATATCATCAATTATTTCTTGCTTATAATCTGAATCTGTAGCATTTACAATCATTAATTCCGTGCCAAAGGAATTTAAAATTTCTCTTAGCAAATCTACTCCAAATCTTGCTAATCTGTCCTTATATTCTATAACAACTGTGTTTATACGATGCTTTTGACAATAATCTAAAAGCTTCAATAACCCTCGTCTTTTAAAATTCATTCCACTGGCAATGTCTTTATAAATTCCTTCAATTATAAAGCCATTCGATAAAGCAAAGGATGTAAGTCTTTCTAGTTGGCGCTCTAAATTATCTTTTTGAATGGATGTAGAAACTCTACAATATAGAAGACATTTCTTAACGTTACCTTCTGGTTCTTTCAGTTCCATAAGTCGTTCGATTTCACTCCTTCGAAATCTTCTATGTCCTCCTTTTCCAATGATGGCATCCATATATCCGTTATTCGCCCAATTTCTTAAAGTTTGGGTGGTAACCCCTAAGAGAGTGGCAACATCTCCAATTTTTAATAATTGTTCTGAACTCATAATATATATTATTAGGATAAGAATAAAATTATAATACCAAAGGAATTATAAAAAGATAAATTCCTAAAGAGTGAGGATTTTTTGATTTTTATAAATAATAATAAGATTTTATAAAATTTCAATAAACAGATGAAATAATATTTTTATAAGTGATCTAATAGAAATAATAAGGTTGTAATGTAATATTTGCTGAAGAACCCAATATTCCTTTCTTAGAAAAAAGAATTATAATATTATAGAAAATCAAATTTGATAATTAATTTCATTTTCTGTTTTATATCTCATTCATCATTGAATAATTGTTTTTAAAACATTGAATTGGTTTTTTATGATATACAAGCCAAACCTTAACAGCAGTATCATGAAAAAGAATGAAATTCAATTTCCTAAGGCCTATGGTTCACTAAGTTTTAATATAACAAATAATTATTATTTTCAAAATATAAATTATTACTTTTAAAAATGAGTCTTTCTGGTAAAAAGATCTGGATAGATGTGGAGCAACCTAAAACAGCCATAATGTTTAATCCTCTTTTTAAAATGTTGAAAGAGGAAGAAGTTGAATTATTAATAACAGCAAGAGATTATGACTCTACGTTTCAAATTTTAAATGATCACAATATAGATTATAAAAAGGTTGGAGCTCATGGAGGGCAAAAATTGGAGGATAAATTAGAATTACATATTGAACGTCTCAAAGGATTACTACCATTAGTTACGGGATTTTCTCCAGATCATTTTATCACTTTTACTTCTGTTGAAGGTGTAAGAATTGCCTATGGATTAAAAATACCTTCTATTGGATATAATGATGAACCCCGAAATATACCTGTTTGTAAGCTAGTATTTCCTTTTATTGACAATGTAATTACACCCAATTGTATTCCCAAGGAATGGTATATTGAACTATATGCTGATCCAAAAAAAATTATTCGATATAATGGTATAGATGAAATTGCATGGCTTAATGAATTTACTCCAAATGATCAAATTCTTAATGATTTTGATCTAGAGAAGGGTAAATATATAATTATGAGAACAGAACCATCAGCAGCATGTTATTTTATTGATAAACTTGATCCAAATGAAACATTATTAAGTAAAATCTTTTCACCATTATATCATGAATACCCTGATCATAAATATTTATTATTAGCTAGAAATGAAAAACAAGAGATATTCTTAAAAAATAAATTAAAGGACTATTCAAAAAATAAAAATCTTATTATAACGCGTTATTTACCCCAACTGGATGATTTATGTTTTTATAGTGGACTCGTCATAAGTGGAGGAGGAACCATTGTTAGAGAGTCTAGTTTATTGAATGTTCCTAGTATAGAATTTTTCCCTGGTGAAACTGCCCCGCAAGAACATTTTCTTAGAAATAATGGGTTTCCATTGGAACATATAAGAGATGTTGATAGAATAGTAAAGAGATCTGTTCAAATTCTAAGGAAAGGACCAAATAATGAACGTTTTACTATGAATTTTAAAGAAAAATTAAAGAAATTCGATAATCCAAATTTAATTTGTCTCAATTATGTTAAAATTAATTTTGGATAATAATAAGAAGATTTTATTTTTATTCTGTATTGAAAATTATATATATTACTTTGATTTAAATTTATGATCTAAAATGATATGTTTCTCAGTTAATGAATTCAATCTATTAAAGATAGTTTTTTTAATAATTATATTTATCATAGGTTTTGCACTAACCTATTTTCTAATGCCTTTTATTATTAAATTCATGAAAAAGAGAGGTTATATAGGACTTGATATTCATAAAAATTCAAAACCACAAATAGCTGAATCTGGAGGATTAGGAATGCTTTTTGGTTTTTTAGGAGGAGCATTATTTTTACTGATATTTTTTCCTGAAATTATCAATGAAATTCTGATTGTAACCTTGACAATTTTTCTATCTGGATGCATTGGATATATTGATGATAGAATTAGATTAAGATCAAGATATAAAATCGCTTTAACTTTATTGACGGGAATATTGATTTTTTTTGCCAACTTCTTTGATTTTATCACTATAAAAAATCCAATTTTTCCTATTATTGGAGAATTAAGATTAAACATTTTATATCCTATTCTAATTCCCTTAATAGTTACGATTTTTTCTAACACAGTAAACATGTTAGAGGGATATAATGGTGAAGGATCGGGAACATGCTTAATTGTTATTGGATTTTTGATCATTTGTAGTATAATAATAAATTCATATTCAGGCGTAATATTTTCAGTTCTTTCTTTTTCTGTGATTATATCATTTTTCCTCTTCAATAAATACCCTGCAAAGATATTTCCTGGTGATATTGGAACACTTATTATGGGTGCAATGATTGCATGTATTGCCCTATTTGGTGGATTAGAAATAATAGCATTTGTTGCTCTTTTAATCCATGTTTTTAATAGCTTTTATTATATCTCCTCTGTAAGGGGTTTTTTTGAAAGTGAAGAGATTCATAAATCAAGAGATGATATAATCCTTCTTAAGGATGATAGGATAAAAGCTTCTGAAGAAAAAAATGCTTTATTAACAATGCCAAGATTAATCCTATCTAAAGGGCCATTAACAGAACCTGAATTAGTAAAAAAATTCTATATTCTCTCTTTTGTTTGTGGGTTATTATCAATAATAACGACATTACTAATACGCTGGACAATGAACACTTTAGATCTACCAATAATTATAGTTATAGTTATTTTGATTGCAATTGTTTATATTCTTCTCTTTTATCTATTTCCTAGGATTATAGATATATCACTTCATATCATTGCTTTATTTATAGTGATGATTTTATTATTATTTTTTATTGATATTTATATAATGGAATTACCTCTTACCGAATTAGATCTAAAAATTATTAAAATACCCTATAATATTCTGATTTCTCTTTTATTAATTATACCCATTTTAATAATTTGGTATAAAATAACAATTATCTATTTTTGGAAGCAAATAGAAAAAAATAGAAAAAAAAAATAGATTATCCAAAAATAATAGGTAAAAATATTTATTGTGATTAATTAGAAGAAATATTGATTATTAAAGGAAATTAACATGAATAAATTTTCTAGATACAGTTTATTATTGATTTATCTTATTGGATCTTTATCCACATTTCTTATTATATATTTTTATTTGAAAATAAATCTAGCAGAACTTTTTTCAGATTGGGCCTTTTTGGTAATGATATGTTTATTTGCAATTACTATAGAAGAATTTTATGTATGGGCAAAAAATGGAAAAAGGAGTGAGCTTAGCGATCTTATTGCTATGGCTTTTTTCTTTTTTATCATATATGTTTTTACTAAAGATATATTGACTTCCATTATGGGAGCATTTTCGATCTATTTATGGATTGGTGTCATTGAATTAAAAGAGTATCCTATAATCAACAAACTTTTGACTATTTCTTTAATTACCTATAATCTTATTTTTATAGCAGGGGTTATATCTTCATATTTAGAAAAATCAAAGATTTTAACTTCATCCATTGTCCTAGATACCACCTTTGCTTTTTCTTTTTGGATCATTCTTGGATTAGGATTTTTATTATTTGGTAGAAAATATTTAATTGTTTGGCGATTTATGAGCCCTCAATATCTTGTTATCTTCTTATATATCATTGGATGGTTATTTGTAGTCTTCCTTAGCCAATTTATTAATCCTATCCTTCTAGAATTTAATATTAAGTTTGATCTCTTAAGTATTATTTACGTTATCTTAATTGTTATAAATATTATAATATACTTTATTTCAGGAGCTTTTATTGATAAACTCTTAGGTATCAAGGAAGTAAAAGATGAGAAGTTATTAAATATCGTCGAAGAAGTAAAAAAAGATATAGGAATTAAAGGAAAAGTAAGAGTTGGATTTGGAAAATACCCTATTTTGAATGCTCAAGCATATGGACCTTTTTTTAATAAAAGAATTGCTATAATTGCTAATGATATTGAAAATATAAAAGAAGATGAGTTAAAAGGTATAATTGCACATGAACTTGCTCATACTAAGGGAAATCATATACTTATACTCACTTTTATTACCATTGGTGATTTAATAGTAAGGTATTTTTTAAAAATCCCAGCTACTTTTTATGATTACACATTTGGTAATCCTCAGATCCCATTAATTTATTTTATTATAATTAATATAGGTATTTATATTATTCTTTATTTCTTTGTTAGAATTCTTGAAGGATATGCTGATTTAAGGACCAAAGAAGCCGGTTATAAAATAGAATTAACAAAAGCATTATATAATTTGGAAAGTTTTTATGCATCTGGACGAGAAACTGGTTTAAATACAATGTTACTCTGTGAAGAAAAAATAACAAAAGATAACCAATTATTAGATTACATTGATACAGCAAAATATATTAGTCATTCGATGGTAAAACCTTCCCGAATATCTCTCTTAGGTAATTTTATTAATTCTCATCCCCCTAGTTACCATAGAATTGCTGCAATTTTAGGTGATGATATAAATCCTTACAAGGAAGCAATTCTTCCTTTGTTATGTGCCAAAAATTCAAAAAGGATAAAATATGGAAAAAAATTTGAAAAACAAGTAATAGAATTTAAGGAAATTGCTAATAATAAATTTAAGGAATTATTTGATATAGAAGATATTTCCAATCTTTTAAAAGATTTAAAGATAAGAGATTTATACAAAGATGAATTTGAAAAAGATTATCTCTTTAAAAATATAATTAATAGTAAATTAATATTAGGGAAAATAAAGGATATCGAATTTATTGATGATATATCTGATACTTTTCAATATAAAATAGAAAACCTAAAAAATAATAAAATAGAATATCTTAATTCTTTCCTATATCCAAAAACAGAAGTTAAATTTGGAAATCATTATGTTTTTAATAAAGATATACCGTTAATC
>Ga0315549_1000677_pt1 | contig 39313 bp, 29 predicted proteins | sample SalMarSW160200MG_FD_203101 | JGI IMG/M metagenome (GOLD analysis project Ga0315549, IMG submission 203101) | Salt marsh sediment microbial communities from the Plum Island Ecosystem LTER, Massachusetts, United States - Salt Marsh Sediment SW1601-200 ...
CAAAGTCAAGCGTCCCATGTTTTTTGAAGAAATCTTTTTGTTGGGGCGACAGCAGCTCGATAACAGCCTCGGCGATGAATTCCTTTGTCATTACTTCTCCGGAGGTGTCTTTTAGCTGGCCTCGAATGCGGAGCTTTGGCGGCTGGCCGGCCTTGAGATGAAGGTCACTGGCGTGGTTGGCCACGGCTGCGTGAAAGTACTTGTCAAGTTTTGTAGGAGCTGCTCGCGGTGCCCCATCAATAGGCTGTTCGTCTGCCATAATATAACCCAAGGTCAAATAAACTAATTCGCCCCTTGCTGTTCAATAACACGAGGAGAAAGATTTTGTACTCTTAGAGCCCCTAAAACGGTCTAAAACAACATTATTATAAGACATTCTGCTATATTGTCAACCTTGGAGACCTCGATATATCGGCACAATCGGCCCTGAAATTCGGCGATTGGCGTGTTTTTTGCTCAGCCTGCGAGCAGGACGGCGAGTGTCATATATATTGCGACACTGATAGAATCGTTTGCGGTCGTTACCAACGGGCCTGAGCTGATAGCGGGGTCGATACCTATTTTTCTGAAAATGAACGGCAGAAACAGACCGAGTGTAGTCGAGACCATAATGGCAGAGAACATAGCTGCTGTGAACGCGGGGACAAGCCGTGTTACCTTTATCGGCTGCGGCTGGTCGGTCCTGAGCTGGAACATAGCGAAACAAATAAGTCCCCCTGCAATTCCACAGGCCAGAGCAACAAGCATTGCTATGCGAACTTCGCGTGAGAAGACCTGTGAGAGTTTCAGTGCGGCCAAGTGACCTGTAGCCAGGCCGGAAACGACTATGGCCGAGGTTTGCAGACCGGCGTTGCCGCTGATTGCCGCAATCATAGGGACGAAAGAGACGGCGGCGACGAAGACTGTGGGATTGAAATCCCTGAAAAAGGTCATAACAAGTGCGGTGACGGCGGTGCCGAGCAGGCAGGGCAGCAGCCAGGTCATTCTAACGCGTGCGGCGTTGAACATGCTGAAAGTGTCGAGCTCGTCGGGGTCGGTGCCGGCCATAGTGTATAAGTCCTCTGCGGCTTCTTCTTCAGCTACCTCGATGATTCTGTCGGCGGTGATTCTGCCTATAAGGCGATTGTTGTGGTCAAGGACGGGCGCGGTAATGAGGTCGTTTTTACTGAAGGTGTTACGTACTTCTTCCTGGTCGGCATCGGCATAAATATAAATTGCGTCGGGGTCGAGTAATTCTTTTATATGTTTGTCTTCCCTTGAGGTAATGAGATGTCTGATTCGAACATCTCCGACGAACTTTCCCTTACTATTGACGACGAAGACGCTGAAAAAATCCTCGTCGATTTCCGCGGCGCGGATTTTGCTGACGGCCTGGGCGACGGTGGCGTCCTCGGTGACGTTGATAAGGACGGGGTCCATAATGCCGCCTGCGGAATCCTCGCTGTAGCTCATCAGCTTGCGGATGTGAGTGGCTTTTGCCGGTGAGATGTCGGCAAGGAGATTCTCGCGTTCATCTTCGGGCAGTTCAGCCAAGAGGTCCGCGGCATCATCGAGTCCGAGCTCGAGTATTATGGCTCGCAGCTCGTGACTTTTCAGAAGTTCGAAAAGTTGTTTTCGTGTTGCTTCGCTGACTTTTTCAAGGACTTCGGCGCTGGTCTCCATATCGAGGACGTCGAAAATCAGGCGGCGGTCGTCATCGTCGAGAATTTCGACTACTTCAGCGACTTCGCTGCTTCGGTATTCGGCCAGGGCCCCGCGAAGTGAGGTCTTGTCTTCGGCTTCGAGCAAAGATTCAATTTTCTGCAGTAGTTGTTCCTGCTCTTCGGCCATGCTCTTATCCTGACACGGGTGTTGATGATTTAACCAGCCGATAAAATAATGCAATTCGGGGCCTGAGGCAATTATTATTTGGGGGAGGGGGCCTCGGTTTGCCGACGGCAGGGGGCCGAAAGGCGCCGCCAGAAAACACTTGGCTTATTGGGGGATATCGTGTAAAATATAGGTAATGGCCGAAATCTACATTTGAGGGGTTGACGATGAAGATTCTTGTGTCTCTGTTAAGTCTCGTGGTTACGGTGACCTGCTTTGCAATGGCTGCACCGAAGCCGTCTGTGGTTCAGCGGCCGCAGGACTGGACTGTTGATGTTAAGTATGAACACATGCAGCAGATTATGCTTCGTCCAGGCGAAAGGGACAAGCCCATGCGTTTCTGGTACCTGATTCTTACGGTTACCAACAATACGGGCGATGACGTGGAGTTTTATCCTCAGTGCGAGTTGATGACTGATACATTCGAGATTATCCCGGCAGGCAAAGGCGTGCCACAGGGGGTCTTCGAGTATATAAAGACAAGGCACCGGAGTATGTATCCATTTCTTGAGGTGATTGACCCCAGCGGGATGCGAATACTGCAGGGCAAGGATAATACGAGGGACATTGCGATTATCTGGCCTGATTTTGATATGCAGGCTAAGGAAGTGAGCCTTTTTATCGCGGGCTTTAGTAACGAAACAATCGTCGTCGATTACCCCGTTGCTGACGATGACAGCGATACGCCTGAGAAGGTCTTTTTGCGTAAGACACTCGAGCTGGATTACACGTTCAGCGGCGATGCGGCATTTCGAGCAAATCCAAAGATGACCTTCGGAGGCATGAACTGGATAATGCGCTAAACTACACGCTTGCAGCGTTGAACTGTACTTATTTTTTACGAGGCAGGCCAGCCTCTTTTCGTAGCTTGTTGACCATATCCGTTTTTTCCCAGGTGAAGTTCGGCAGGGTCCTTCCGAAATGTCCGCCGTGACTTGTTTCGGCAAATATGGGTCTTGCAAGCTTGAGAAGGTCAATCATTTTTCTCGGTTTGAGCGGAAACAATTTTCGCACCATCCGGCTGAGTTTTTTTTCACTGATTTTTGAGGTGCCCTCTGTGTCTATCAGGACCGAAATAGGCTCGGCGACGCCGATGGCATAGGAGAGCTGGACCTCGCAGGTATCGGCAATTCCTGCGGCAACGATGTTCTTTGCAATATATCGAGCCATATAGCTGGCGGTTCTGTCCACTTTTGACGGGTCTTTGCCTGAGAAGGCGCCGCCGCCGTGGCTGCCTCTACCGCCGTAGGTATCGACGATAATCTTTCTGCCGGTCAAGCCGCAATCTCCGTGCGGGCCGCCGATGACAAATCGGCCTGTCGGATTAATGTGGAAAACCGTGTGTTTGTCCAGCAGCCTTTTGGGCATAACGGGTTTGACTATGTGCTCGATAATCTGTTTGCGGAGTTTGCCGTAAGGTATCGAAGGGCTGTGCTGTGTTGAGACGACAACAGTGTGTATGCGTTTCGGCTTGCCGTTTTTGTATTCGACGGTGACCTGGCTCTTACCGTCGGGGCGCAGCCAGGGCAGCTTCCTGTTCTGCCGCATCTTCTCAAGGCGCAGCGTCAGCATGTGTGCAAGCTGGATTGGCATCGGCATAAGTGCAGGTGTTTCCTTGCAAGCATAGCCGAACATCAGGCCCTGGTCACCGGCACCCTGTTCTTTATGCAGTCCCTTCCCTGCTGTGACGCCCTGAGATATGTCAGGGCTTTGCTTGTCAAGATTGACCATAACAGCGCAGTGTTCGTAGTCGAAGCCGGCGGCAGGGTCGATGTAACCTATTTTCTTAATGGTGTTGCGAACGGTTGTCGGGATATCGACCACCGCCTTGGAGGTAATCTCTCCGGCAACGATTACAACGCCGGTTGTTACCATAGTCTCACAGGCCACTCGACTTTGCGGGTCCTGGGCGAGCATCGCATCGAGTATCGCGTCCGAGATATGGTCGGCTACCTTGTCCGGATGCCCCATCGTAACCGATTCGCTTGTAAACAGATAAGTATCGGTATCGCAATTTGGGTTAGTTATTATTTTCGTTTTTGTCATTGGTCAAATATCCTCTTAAGAGTTCTTACTGAGCAGAAAGGGGAAATATTAAGAACATTTATGCACGCCGTCAAGTCAAAAAGTGCGGAGCCTGTGCTTAAGGCGAATCGCAGCTGTAGTTTTTACTGTTCGTTCACCCGCCAATTATAGGCTTTAAAAGTGACGGAGTAATTACCAGTTTCAAGATACACGACATCGTGTTTATCCAGGTAGTTGATTATGAAATTCAGGATGGCAGCAAGCTGTGGTGATTGACTTTTGAATTTTTTGTCGGTTCCGTATTTTTCAAAAAACTCCATACCATACCAAGGCAACCCGGGATCGAACAGAGTGGACAGTTCAACCCTGTCCTTTTGTCGGTTTATTCTGATACCGCTGGGTGTGGACAGGAACCTTTTTACCTGGTCATCGAGTTGCTTGTTGAGCAGTGCGCCGTGATAAGGTTTGTCTTTCAGGGGCGGACTGTCGAGACTGGCGAAAGACAAGGCGAGAAATACGCGCGGGTCTGCAAAATCTTTTCTGAAGAAACGATTATCAATTTCGCTGAGGGTGAACTCTTCGTCCATTATGATAAACTTGTAGTCGTTCCACTTTGGTGTACCGACTATGCCAATTGGCGGTATGTGCCTTATGCTGTTCGGCGGCCACCACAGCCTGTGGAGTCGTTTGCTTTCGATGGGGTAATTATCAGCTATGATGTCGAGCATCTTCAGGTTGAAGGTGTTTATCCAGAATGCGATTTTTTCATTTCTCGTCCATGAGTCGTACTCTTTGGCCTCGAGAGTCGCCAACTTGGCAAAAAGGGCTTTCATATCAAGCCCGTATCTGTGAAGTTTGTCGTAATTGACCATTCCATATTTATCAACGTATTCGGAGAATATCGGCTCGAATTTTTTGTTAAATGTGTCGCCTGATAAGTCAACGGCCGTGTCAGGCTCTTTATCATTGATATCGGAGGGAGTGTTATCCGGCGGGCGATTCGGCTCTGCCGGGGAGCCGGGACTCGATTCCGGCGGCTGCGGCTCAGTACTTGGCAGAGGCAAGTCGTTTGCTTCTTTGACCATATTAACGTCTTTAGTCCGAGGGGCGTTTGCATCGACGAGTTTCACAGGGCCAGACTGGTCCGATTCATTGGGCTCTGTGATTGTTGTAGGGTTCGGCACTGCTTGTGTATTCCGGCTCGTGCAGCTGTACCAGGGGGCCAGACAGACAAAGACGAACAGTAGTATTACCGGGATTCTCAAAAGCGATTTTATATGAGACATATTTTCCCTATGACCGACGTATTATGACAATCAATATTCTTTAGAGTAAGTACAATAATACCTGATATCCTGAATCATTGCAAACATCAGAATTAGTATGCACTTGTCGGCTTCTCGTGGAAATTTATCCTTTTAATACAGCCAGGGGGCACATCCTGGCTACCTTTCCGGCCCAGCCCCGCTCGACGACAATCCTTACCACTTCGTCGATATCCTTATATGCGTCGGGTGCTTCTTCTTTGACCTTTCTTTTATTGGGCGTAATGAGATTTATACCCGCCATACTGCGTTTGAACTGGTCGTCGGTTATCGCAGGGGCGGAGATAATTTTTCCCCTGCGACTTTTTCCCAGTGCTGCCGAACGGCTCATAACCCGACCGGCACCGTGATTGACCGAGCAAAGGGACTCATTACTGTTACCTGTGCCGACCATAAGGTAGCTTGCCGTTCCCATTGAGCCTGGAGTTATAATTGGCTGGCCCGTCGCGGCGAAAGCAGTTCCGGCCATTCTGTCCGGTCCAAAGGCGCGAGTGGCGCCTTTTCGATGTACCCATAGTCGGCCGACGTCGTGTTTCTCAAGCTTTGCCATATTATGGGTGACGTCATAAATAAGTTTGAGACGAGTAGGGCCAAACATGCGATTGAAACACCGCCGAACCAGCAAGGCCATGATATGGCGATTGGTGTATGCGAAATTGGCCGCGGCGGACATTGCCTTGATGTAATCTTCACACGAGCGGTTGTCTGCTGTTATGAAGCTGAGCATTTTTCGTCTGGAGGCCATGCCGGGCAGTGATGCTGCGACGTTCATATAGTGGTCCGCTATTTCGTATCCGAACCTCCTTGAGCCGGAATGAATCATTACCACAATCTGATTTTTTGACAGGCCGAACTGTTTGGCTAAAACCTCGTCGAAAACCTGTTCGATATACTGAATCTCGATAAAGTGATTGCCGCCGCCGAGTGTGCCGAGCTGATTGGCGCCTTTTTCAATTGCCTTTTTAGGTATCGTTGACATTTCGCCGGGCATCCGGCCGTTGTCTTCGATTTTCTGTAAATCGTCCGTAAATTCGTCCTGGTCGAATGCCTCCCAGGCCCTGTGATTGGTACGCCGGGCCAGGGTTGGGACCGCCCCGACCCCCTGTTGGGCAACGGCTTCGAGGCAGGTGCGGTCGAGATTCAGATTTTCTCTTCCTTCTCCCAGTGGTACGTCGCGGGCGATAGACTGTGCGATGGCTGCGGTGTCGATTTGGCCTCGATAGAAAGGTGTTGAGAGCAGTCGCATTCCGCAGTTGATGTCGTATCCGACCGCCGCGGGCATAATGGCATCTTTAAGGCCCAGGACGCAGCCTATGGGTATACCGAAACCGACGTGAATGTCGGCAGTGGCGAGTACCCGCTTTGCAGGTGGTAATGATGCAGCGTCGCAGAGCTGGCGCAGCGCATCCGGCTCGAGCTTAATGCGGTCGGAAATGAAGATGTCGGCGTCCACGACCATCTCGCTGGAGCGTTTTATGATGGCCCTGCAGGGTCCTGCGTGTTCAATTTTCGGGATGTTGCCGGTCATTTGCCGGTTCCTAATAAACAGGAGCAAAAGTGCATAGAAAAAAAAGTCAAAAGGATTTTTCTATATGTAGATTATAGCAGCAATTAAGCGTGTTTGTGCACGTAAAAGTTTCGTGATGAGTGTATGACTATATTTTAAGGGACCCCATTTTGCAAACAGGCGCAAAATGGGACCCTTATCGGTATAAGTGTAAAGAAAAGCGCCGTTATTGTCGAATTTACAAGTGGTTACCAACAGGTGAATTAGCTTGACAGAAGCCCCGTCCGATGTTAATCTGGATAATCTCTAAGGGGCCCCAAACACTATAAAAGGTGTTTGGCGTCCATTAGACCGTCCCGGGGCGGAAAAGAATGCTTTTTTAGGGGTATTTCGCCAAATGAGAATGAGCTATAAGTGCATGAGTGCACAACATAAACATACAAGTCTTAAACACCTTGTACTATTATGCCCGGTTGTCCTTGTGCTTCTGTGCTCGTTGTTTTGCTCTGTTTGCCGGGCGGTTGACACCAAGGGAATTGACGCAATTCGGCAGAAAAATGTCCTCGGCGGGGAAGATTTTGAGATTATCGAACAGTTTGTACGAGATGCCATTGACGAATTGGTCAATACGGTGGACTTCACGCAGGTGGCGAAACTGCGTGCGATTATATTGACAAGGCAAAGCGAGCAGGCGCAATATTCCGAGCAGTACTCCAAGTATCTGCGTAAGTATATTGGTGAGGCGGTTGTTAAGACCGAAGATCTCGAAGATGCGACGAGGCGCCACCGGGTGCGTGTCAATTTGGTGATATTAGTATCCCAGCTTGAGAATCCGCGTCTTATTGATATCGCGTTAGGATTGCTGGAGGACCGGGATGAATCGGTTCAGTACTGGGCGGTCCGTGGACTGGCCAATCACAGGCTTATCCAGAAGGCCGGGACTGCTCCAGGCAGGGCGGTTGTGGTAGATAGAATAGCCTCAAGGTTTGAAGGTATGGTCGAAACGGCTAGGCCAGAAGTTCTGCGGATTATTGCTGATTTCTCTGCTGTCAGCCACAATGAGCAGACCGTAAGTCTTTTGCTGAAAGTAGCTGATATGCGCATTAAAAAATATTCAGACTGGACTGCAACAGCTTCACCTGTTGATATGAAGGTGTTAAAACTTTTGTGCGATAAACTTCAAATGAACGACGGTGAGGCTACCGAATTCGGCAGGCGATTTGCGCAGCTTTACTCTTATATTATGCAGAAGTATATCCTGGCGCAAAGAGGCGAAGTGCCGCTTGATGAGGAACGAAAACAACAACTGGCGTCGATACTTGTGGAGATAGAGGACAAATGTATCGGCAAACTTACCGGGTTGCAGCAGACGGTGATAAAACGGGCGGTTGAGCTTGATGATGACAATACGCTGTTTCAGGAGCACAGCAGATTGCTGGGCAGCGCCACAAGACAAGGTGAAATACCCGCTAAGTTCGGATTTGATTACGGAGCGGCTGACGCCGGCAGCAGGCTGATGCAGCCTCGTCAACTGCCTTCACCGACGACTGAGAATCAATAGAAACCTGGAATTGTATATCGAAACAAACAACGGAGGTTTGTTTATATGAACGGTCGCGCCGGTGCGTGGGGGCTTTTTCTTGTAACCGCTTTAATTGCCATAATCATCCTTCAGGTTGTCTTCATGGTTCAGTCGGACAGGTTTTATCTCGCGTTTAATCGGCTTGATTCAGCGCTGGCCGGTGAAGTTGTCGTCCAGGAGGCCGAGACGAATTATAACGAGCAGGAAGAACAAGACGCCGATGTGGGAGACTGGCTGATATGGGGAATGACCGACGAACCCGGAACTATTAATCCGATTACGCGCAGAGATATCTACGCCGAGTGGATTGTATGGCGGAATATATTCGAGGGCCTGCTTGATTATGATTTTGACACGGCCCGGTTAAAACCACAACTTGCCGAAAGCTACCAAATAAGCGACGACGGGCTGGAAATAACATTTCGTATCAGAGACGACGTTCATTTTTCCGACGGCGTTCCGGTGACCGCCGATGATGTTGTCTTTACATACGAGACGATTATGAATTCCGGAGTTGATGCGGCACACCTGGCGAACTACTACCGAGATGTCAAAGAGCTTATTAAGATTGATGAAAAGACCGTGAAGTTTGTCTTAAAGCAGGTGTATTTCAAGTCGCTTGAGTTTATGAGCTTTCAGGATGTCGGGGTCATACCGAAGCACATCTATGAATTTACCAGGCCGACGGAGTTTAACAAGCGTCGTTCCAGGCAGGTGGGCAGCGGCCCTTATATTTTCGAGAGATGGGACGTTGGGCAGCAGATAGTCCTTACACGCAATGAAAATTACTGGGGTAGAAAGCCGAAACTCAAAAAGATAGTATTCAAGTTCATCACGAATGACGTTGCTGCGCTGCAGGCACTCGAGGCGGGAGACATTGATTTTTTACGGCCTTTGCCGGAGCAGTTTGCCGATAAGCTCGCAGATGAGGTATTTACGAGTAAATTCAAATGTTTATCCTATTTTACGCCGAAGATTCCGTACTTTTATATCGGCTGGAATAACGACGTTGTTTTCTTCCAGGATAAGCGTGTCCGTCGGGCGATGACACACCTGATAGACAGGCAGAGAATCATTAAGTATCTGCTCAAAGACCAGGCCAGGCTGACTACCGGGCCTTTCTATATTTACGGCTCACAGACCGACCCGAACATCGAGCCCTGGCCATATGACCCCGAAGAAGCAGCCCGGCTGCTTGACGAAGCCGGTTGGATTGACAGCGACGGCGACGGCCTGCGCGACAAAGACGGTGTGCCGTTTAGGTTCAAGCTGATGATACGAAGCGGCGACCCTTATTATGAAAGATTAGCCAAGTTCATTAAAGATGAGGCGGAAAGTGTCGGCATCGAAGTGGTGGCCGACCCGTTCGAGTGGTCGATATTCATAGAAAGGCTTTTAGACAGGAAGTTTGATGCTGAAATCAGCGGCTGGGGCGGCGTAGTCGAAGAGGACCCTTACCAGGTATGGCATTCATCGCAGGGGAAAGATAGAGGTTCCAATCATATAGGTTTTACCAACAAAGAGGCCGATGAATTGATAGTCGAGGCCCGTCGTACTCTGGACCGTAAGAAAAGAAATGGTCTTTACCAACGTTTTCACCGGATTGTGCATGAGGAGCAGCCTTATACGTTTTTGTACGCCAGGCCGGAGATGCGTTTTCTCGCCCCGCGATTTGAAAACGTCAAGGTCCATAAGCTGGACCTTGACTGGCTCGAATGGTATGTGCCGAAGGGCAAACAGAAGTATCAATAAAAGTCATTTGTTGCGAAGGCGGACAGTTTAATTTGAATTAGGTATTAGGAAATCAGATATGAACGGCCGAAGCGGTTTGTTCAAGTTTGTTATTTTTGTTTTGTTGCTTGTAATTGTTGTTACTCAGGTTCTTTCAATAATCCAGTCAAGGCGACTCTATCAGCGTTTGGACAGGGTTTTTGAGAAACTCTCGTCTGGTCAAATTGGCCGTCGTATTACCACCGGCAGGGCGGTCACTGACAAGGCCGACGATTTGCCCATGCCTGAATTTTCCGGTGACGAGGGCGACTGGCTCGTCTGGTGCCTGCGTGCAGAACCCCGGACTCTCAATATGATATCAGTCGATTCAGACGCTTACACAAATTATGTTGTGGTTGGCAGCATATTCGAGCGCCTTCTGGAATATGACTATGATGAGGCTGTGATGAAGCCCTGGCTGGCCAAGAGTTATGAAATTTCAGATGACGGTCTTGAGATGGTGGTAAAGCTGCGTGATGATATACATTTTTCCGACGGCGTACCTATTACGGCAGACGATGTAATATTTACGTTTGAAACTACTATGAATCCCATGGTGGATGCGTCTGATATACGAGGTTTTTATAAAAATTTCAAGCAAGTAAACAAGATAGATGAGCGTACTATCAAGTTTGTTTTTGACGAGATGTATTGGAAGACGTTTGAGGTGGTTGGGTTGTTTGAAGTTTTTCCGAAGCACATATATGGATTTGAGGATGCGGCTGAGTTTAATACTCGACGTTCAAATCCTGTCGGCAGCGGCCCATATGTGTTCGAGAAGTGGGATGTTGGACAGCAGATTGTTCTAAAGCGAAATGAAAACTACTGGGGGCATAAGCCCAGGCTGAAAAAAATAGTCTACAGAATCATAATCAACGATTTGGCGGCACTTCAGTCGTTGCGAGCCAAAGAAATCGACCATTTGATTCCCACTCCTGAGCAATTCTATGAGTTTCAGAACGACGAACTATTCCAGAAAGATTTTTACTGCTTAAAATACTGGGTGCCTGGCGTTCCTTTTTATTTCATAGGGTGGAACCAGAATACACCGTTTTTCAAGGACAAGTTGGTTCGCCTGGCTATGACCCATATGATTGACAGGCAGCGAATAGTCGAGCTTCTTCTGAGAGGTAATGCCGAGGTGGTCAGCGGTCCGTTTTATCTGTACGGCCGACAAAGTAATCCCGAGATAGAACCGTGGCCCTATGACCTCGAAAAAGCTAAAGAGCTTTTGACTGCAGCCGGCTGGGTTGATAGTGACGCTGACGGCATAAGAGACAAAAATGGTGTTACTTTCAGCTTCAAGTTTTCTTATTCTACCGGCAGCACTTTTTACGAGCAACTGGCTAAATTGCTCAAGGATGAGGCCGCTAAAATAGGAGTTGAAATACTGGCCGACCCTTACGAGTGGTCAATCTTTGTTGAAAGAATGAACGATAAAAAATTTGAGGCTGCGGTTATGGGGTTCGGCGGGACAATAGAATCTGACCCTTATCAGACATTTCATTCGTCACAAATACAGGACAGAGGGAATAATTTCGTATCTTTTAGCAATCCACAGGCGGATGAACTGATAGACAAGGCCAGACGTACTATGGATAAAGATGAGAGATATGCTCTTTATCATAAAATCCATGCTTTTTTACACGAGGAGCAGCCTTATACATTTCTGTTTACCCGGCCGGCTTTCAGGTTTATCGACCGAAGGTTTCAGAACATGAATGTTCATAAACTGGGTCTTTACGAATTTGAATGGTATGTGCCCAGAGACAAGCAGCGGTATCACTAACAATTAGAATATGACAACATATATCATAAGACGTCTGTTGTTGATGATTCCTACTTTGCTGGGCATAACCATAATGGTTTTTGCCATAAGTCGGATAGCGCCGGGCGACCCGTTCAGTATAGCGATGGGCCCGGGCGGTCAACTTGACGCCGAGCGATTTGCCGATTTTCGCGAGCAGCAGAAGAAGCTGCACGGCCTGGATAAGCCGCTGCCTATACAATATCTCATCTGGCTAAAGAGGGTGGTAACGTTCAACTTCGGAGATTCAATCAAGCATCACAGGCCGGTAATCGAACTTATAAAGGAACGATTGCCTATAACGCTGACGCTCAACTTGATAGCTTTTGTCATTATATATACTGTATCTATTCCGACGGGGATGTTAGCGGCGGTGCGGCACAAGCGATTTTTCGACCAGTTCAGCTCGGTAATAGTTTTCATGCTCTGGTCGCTGCCCGCGATGCTTGTGGGCCAGTTACTGATAGGTTATTTTTGCGGGCCAGCGTTTGTGAGCTGGTTTCCGCCTGCGGGGTTATCAAGCAACCAGGCTGATACACTGCCGTTTTTTCCGTGGCTGACCGATAGACTGTGGCATCTGGTGCTGCCCGTGATTTGTCTTACTTACAGCGGTTTTGCGTATCTGACCAAGCAGGTCAGGGCCGGTATGCTTGAGAGCCTGCGAGCGGATTATGTGCGGACGGCCCGGGCTAAAGGGCTGTCCAATATGACGGTTATTTTCAGGCACGCTTTTCGCAACAGTATCATCCCTGTTATTACCATTATGGCAACGCTGCTTCCGGCCATGCTCGGAGGCTCGGTCATCATAGAAAGAATCTTCAGTATTCCGGGTATGGGGATGCTTGCGTTCGAGGCGGTTACTACAAGGGATTACAATGTTGTGATGGCGGTCGCTACCATAGCGGGATTGATGAATCTTGTGGGTTTACTTTTCGGTGATATCGCTTATGCGGTTGCAGACCCGAGGGTGAGTTTCGAGAGTAACGTTTGATAATTATGGCCGAAAAAACGGCTCAACAGAAAAGCTGGGGGGTATCATACGGCGAGATGGTTCGGCGTGAGTTCGCCAAGAACAAACTCAACGTCGTCAGCCTGGTTCTGATTATTATTCTGTTCGCCCTGGCGGTTTTTGCGCCGTTTCTGGCCAACGATAAGCCGTTCATGATTCGCCTCGACGGCAAACTGATTTTTCCGCTGTTCGCGTCGCTTAAGGCGAGCGATTATTCAATCCTTCTGGCGGCGGCCATCGGGATATGGCAGCTTATATTGATTCGAAGAAATCGAAGGAATATCGAACCTTCGATAAGGGGTCATGTTCTGTCGCGGCAGTTACTGATAAACGCTTCGATACTTGTGGCTGGCAGCGTTCTGTTATATGTGTTCGTACCGCGAAGGCTCGACGCAACCGGCTACAGGGAGCTGATAAGTTCGGGCAGGGCGTCAGATGCGATATTTGCCCCTATACCTTACGGATATGCCCGAACAGAACTGGAAGTACGCGAGCAGCCGCCCGGCAAAGAGCACTGGCTCGGCACAGACGACGTCGGCTCGGATGTACTGTGCAGGCTGATTTACGGCAGCAGGATATCGCTTTCGGTCGGGTTTGTGGCTGTCGGTATTTCGAGTCTTGTCGGTATCGCCATCGGCTCTGTTCTCGGCTACTTTGGTGGCAAGGTCGATTTCATCGGGATGCGATTCGTTGAAATTATGATGGCTATACCCGTATTCTTTTTGATTATCACTATCGTCGCGTATTGGGAGAGGAGCCTGTTCAATATTATGATTATCATCGGCCTGACGACATGGACGGGCAACGCTCGTTTTATCAGGGCCGAGTTCTTCAAGCTTCGCAATCAGGATTTCGTACAGGCCGCGGTATCGCTCGGACTGCCTCTTCGCAGCATACTGTTCAGGCATATGCTGCCCAACGGTGTAGCTCCTGTTCTTGTCAACGCAACGTTTGGTATCGCCGGAGCAATCTTTATAGAAGCGGCACTAAGCTTTCTCGGGTTTGGTGTTGCGCCGCCTACGCCAAGCTGGGGACAGATGCTGAGCCTGGGCGTGAGTACGACCGGACGGTTTTTGTGGTGGCTGACCCTTTTTCCGGGGGTGGCGATTTTTCTTACCGTGCTTGCATATAACCTCGTTGGGGAGGGGCTGAGAGACGCGATTGACCCGCGATTGAGGAAGGCTGCATGAATAACGGCACTTTGCTTGCGGTTGATAATTTGAGTGTGCACTTTTTCACCGAGGACGGGCTGGCCAAAGCGGTGCAGGGCGTTAGTTTCGCAATACAGGAGGGTAAAACCTTTGCGCTGGTAGGTGAAAGCGGCTGCGGTAAAAGTGTAACAGCGCTATCAATAATGCGATTAGTGCCCGACCCGCCCGGCAAAATCGTTTCGGGAAGAATGAAATTTAAGGACGAAAACATCCTCGATTTGACCGAGAAGCAGATGCGTCAAATCCGGGGTAATCAAATCGCGATGATATTTCAGGAGCCGATGACCAGTCTTAATCCTGTTTTTACCGTCGGTGACCAGATTGCAGAAGCAATAAAGCTGCATCAGAAAAAGGATTCAGAGCAGGCCTGGGCGGATTCTGTCGAGATGCTCAAAGGGGTTGGAATTGGTGACGCTGAAAGGCGCGTCTATGAATATCCGCATCAGATGTCGGGCGGAATGCGGCAGAGGGTTATGATAGCAATGGCGGTAAGTTGTCAGCCCGACCTCATCATCGCCGATGAGCCTACGACCGCGCTCGATGTCACCATACAGGCGCAGATCCTGGATTTGCTCGATGAGCTGCAGCGGCAGAACGGTATGAGTGTCCTGTTGATTACGCACGATTTGGGCGTTGTGGCCGAGCGGGCTGATGATGTCGCGGTTATGTACGCCTCGCGGATAGCGGAAAAGGCCGAAGCCAAATCTCTTTTTCAAAATCCCCTGCATCCATACACACAGGGATTGCTGAAGTCCGTGCCGCAGCTCGGTTTTGAGGGGGAACGACTGGCAACTATTCCCGGAATTGTTCCGGACCCGTTACATTTTCCGTCGGGCTGTAAGTTTCACCCGCGATGTCCTGTAGGCGGCAAAGACAAAAGATGTCAGATGGTCGAGCCTGAACTGAGAGAAGCCCAGACTGGACGACACGTTGCCTGTTGGTATGCGCCCGGCTACGAGACGAAGCAGGAACGAGAAGAATATGAATCAAAATACAAACAGTGATAACGGCCTGCTGCTTAACGTCGAGAATTTGAAGACATACTTTGCGGTTAAGAAGGGTCTTTTGCGTCGAACGGTTGGTTATATCAAGGCTGTTGACGGCGTTAGTTTCAGCGTAAGAAAAGGACAAACGCTCGGCCTGGTCGGCGAGAGCGGATGCGGCAAGACAACAGCAGCCCGGACGATTATCCGGCTGATACCTGCGACTTCGGGCAGCGTGACATTCGGCGGGCTTGATGTTCTCAAGGCCGACAAGAAACAACTACGATCGCTAAGAAGGCGAATTACCATTGTCTTTCAGGACCCATACAGCTCGCTCAATCCGAGGATGACCGTGGGCGACATTGTCGGCGAATCGCTTCGGGTTCAAAAGAAGCTCAGCCGCAGCCGGGTAACGGAACAGGTCAATGAGACCCTCGAGCGTGTCGGGTTGTCGCGGGAGCATGTTAACCGCTACCCGCACGAGTTCTCCGGCGGTCAGCGACAGAGAATCGGCGTGGCGCGAGCATTGGTGTTAAGGCCTGAACTGGTTATCTGTGATGAGCCTGTAAGTGCTCTTGACGTTTCCATTCAGTCACAAATCCTTAACCTGCTCAAGGATTTGCAGGACGATTTCGGCCTGACCTTTCTGTTCATAGCGCACGATTTGGCGGTAGTCGAGTTTTTCTGCGATGTAATCGCGGTTATGTATCTCGGCAAGATAGTCGAGCGTGCTGACAGAGAGGAAATATACCGTAATCCGCTGCACCCGTACACGCGGGCGTTAATGTCTGTGATTCCGAAGGTCGACACGCAGCGCCGCGGCCAGAGAACAGCCACGGGAGGTGAAGTGCCCAGTGCATTAAATCCACCTGACGGCTGTCCTTTTCATCCCCGCTGTCCTCTTGCCGAAGATATCTGTCGCCGACAGATGCCCGCCTTCGAGCAGAAAGGCGGCATAAGCGACCATTTCGTGGCCTGTTGGAAATGTTAAGAAAAAATCCTCGACTCAGATTGGGCTAATTGAGATAATCACAAGGTGATTATGTCTTTTTGCATAAAACGGTGTGCTTATGGAAGACGATTTAGGGCTGGAAATAATTTCGCAGAACGACGCTGCTGTGGTCTCGTTTGAGGCGGCGTCTATCAGTAATTATGAAGGGATAAACTCTGCCGCCGAACGAATACGAGAATATGTGGACAAGCACAAACCCGCGGTGATGGTTTTCGATTTCGAACAGGTCAAATTCTTCTCGTCTCAAGTATTGGGGCTTCTTCTGGAGATTCGGGCCAAGCTTCACGAGTTCGGAGGTGAGGTTGTGGTAAGCGCAATCGACCCCCGGCTGCACAAAGTATTTACCATAACTAACTTAGACAAGATTTTCAGGTTTTTCCCCGACAGGCAAAGTGCTCTGGAAGCTGTCGGGACCGGATAAAGACATTTCAGTGTAAGGATAAGGGTATGTATATCTCGCCTCAGTTCTCAATCTTTATGGTAAACAAACCCGGAGTTCTGGCCCAAATACTCGGTGAGTTTGCCCGGGCAAAGATTAATATTATAGCACTGACTATGATGGACTCGGTGGAACACGGCGTAATGCGAGTGATTTTTGAAGAGCCGGACCGCGCAAGGGAAATACTGACCAGGCTCAATATGCCTCACAATGAGACACAAGTATTGTGCGTCAATCTTAACAACCGGTCGGGCGCTCTGGCCGCTGTCGCAGAGAGACTTGCGCGGAATCATATTAATATCTCATACGCTTACTGCACCGCTGGTGCGAAGGGAGGCCGGACAACAGGTGTGCTTAAACTGGCGGACGTCAAAAAGGCTATGAGGGTACTTGAGAAAGACACCAAACATACGAAGTCGCGACCGGTCGTCCGTCGCTCAAAGGCTGCGGGGAAGTAATAATCGGATATCCGCGGTTTTTTGGAGGGGGGGATGATTGTAACCGTTGTTTTCGTGTTTTTGCTGAAATTGTTTGACATTTTTTGAGCATAAGGACTATAATCCTCGTTTTTGGGAAACTTCGGGGCCGTAGCTCAATTGGCTAGAGCATCGGACTGTCGATCCGAAGGTTGAGGGTTCGAGCCCCTTCGGCCTCGCTTGGTAAGGCGTTGTAAATAAAGCACTTACGACACCTTGCTTTTTTGGAGAACTCTCAGAAACGCCATTTGCGTCACTTTTGCGTCAGTCCTGATTTCGCCTCCTGAAGCATTTTGTTCATAACTTCACTTGCTGAGACGATGTTTTCGGATCTGACTGTCAAATAGTAACGCCGGGTAGTGGTGATGCTCGAATGCCCCGCAAATTGCTGAACCACCTGGATCGGCAGATGCTGTGCACAGTTGGTAATTGCCGATCTTCTAAGGTCATGAATTGTACATTTTGAGATTCCAGCCTTTTTACGAAGCTTAGTGAAGTTCCTTGCCACGTTATTCAAAGTCTCACAAGAGCTGTCCCAGTTGCCTGCCTTAATCCTCTGGTGGATGTGAGTAAATCTTTCTGGTGGAATAAATACATACGCAAAGCTGGAAGGCGATCGACTCTGAAAATTTACGAGCAACTGGGTTGTTTCATCAGGCATTGGTACCATACGGCATTCGTGATCCTTGTGGACTGCACCCCGAAAACTGATCCAGTTTAAGTGAGAGTATAACCGACAGATTTGGTATTTTATTAAGGCTGAATTTTGGAGGTTATACTAATGAAAAAGCGGTTCAGCGGGCCACAAATCGTGGCAAAATTACGACAGGCAGATGTACTTATTGGTCAGGGGAAATCAGTACCAGAAATCTGTAACGAAATCGAAATATCTCAGCAGACCTATTATCGCTGGCGGCAGAAGTACGGTGGGATGAGCCCTGACATGATCAAGTAGCTTCGTGCTCTTCAAAAAGAGAATGCTCAATTGAAGCGGCTCGTAGCCGACCAGGCATTGGACATATCTATATTGAAAGTAGCGGCGGAGGGAAACTTTTAGTCCCGGCCCGGCGAAGGAAAGTTGCCGAACAGATTCGTCGAGAGCTGGGAGTGCCAGAACGTAAGGTCTGCAGGGCATTAAAACAGGCCAGAAGCACTCAGAGGTATAAACCTAAACTGCAAGACAAGGATAAGCCTGTGATTGATGATTTGCTCGTTTTGCATGTGAAACATCCACGATATGGCTATCGCAGAATAACTATAAAACTCAGGGAAAAGGGCTGGTTTATAAACTTCAAACGAGTTTATCGATTGTGGTGTCAAGAAGGGCTTAAGGTACGTAAAAAGCAGCATAAGAAGTTCTACGCAGGCGTCAGTGAAAATGCCTGCAATCGTAAAAGGCCAGAGCATTATAATAATATATGGAGTTATGACTTTCTTTCCGAAAGATTGGAAAACGGTCGGCTGATAAAAGTACTGGTGGTAATAGATGAATTTACCAGAGAGTGTTTGGCCATAGATGTCAATCGAAAGATCAAGGGGCCGGATGTGGCGGAGGTGCTTAGGTATTTGTTTGCGGTACGAGGTGCACCTGAATTTATTCGAAGTGACAATGGTCCTGAGTTTGTATCGAATGCTGTTCAGAAGTGGCTTGAGAACTCTGGTGTAGATACATTGTATGTCGCCCCTGGCAGTCCCTGGGAGAATGGCTATGTTGAGTCGTTTAACAGCAAGCTGAGAGATGAGTTATTGAACAGAGAACTGTTTTTACATATTGACGAATTGAGATATGTTGCGGATCGCTGGCGGATGGATTACAATCATTATCGTCCGCACAGCAGCCTGGACTATATGGCCCCGGCAGCGTTCGCGGCGAAGTGTCTTGAGCAAGGCTCCGCTACGCTCCGCCTTCCTCAAGACAGGGAGAATGAGTGTGAAATACTCTCATAACAACTGGTACATAAAAAGGGGGCAGGCCAATACTTCGTTGATAGTTTTACCTTGGTCGATTAGGATATCAGCCTGCCTTAGTTTCGACACGATTTGTTGTCCACTGTAACACTTCTTCATAAGTATAACCTCCTTTTAAAGAACTGAATAAGATACCAAATCTGTCGGTTATACTCTTACTTAAACTGGATCAGTTTTCGTGGAGCATGCCATTTCTGCATGCTACTTTTTGTTGGGAGCGAAAGGCAAATCGTGACCGTCGGTTTCAGTATCCGATGGTCGTTATCTGTTTATGAGCTTTCCATAGAAACGCTGACACGTAATTTTTTTGTCAGCAGTTCAAGAAAAAGCTTGAACCCTTTCTTAACTAGATGAGTTGATATGTACTATTTTTACTTATGGGAAACAGTTCTTGTTTTGTCTGTAAGAATGGTTTTTGTTACTTTTCATTCTTACTCGGACTCAACGCAATCTTTCTCGGACTCAACGCAATCTTTCTCGGACTCAACGCAATCTTTCTCGGACTCAACGCAATCTTTCTCGGACTCAACGCAATGTTTCTTTTTTAGCATAGATTTGGGGCTATAGCCAAAAAAGCTTGACTAATTGCTGTTAAATTAGGTAAAATAGACAAGATGGGAGGTCACTTCTCCCCATGAACTGAAAAGGGCTGATACGGGGGAAAGGAAACAATGCCTTTTGAACAGATTAGGAATAAGACTGAAATCCTAATAGGAAAATATGGGGAAACTAATAACATTACAAAACAATTAGTTCGGAGAAAGTGCGGTGGAAAGCTCAAATAAAAGCCTTATTTTGGTCGCGACAATAATTCTCTTGATAACCTCCTCGGCGGTTGCAGAAAACATAATGCTGGGTCGGCCTACCGATGATTCTGTTACCGTGAACGTAATTCCGGATCAGAATGGTGAAATCTCTTTTGAGTATGGTACCATCTCAGGCGTTTATGATGCCAATACAAGTGCCGTCTCATGCACACTCGACGAACCTGTCGAAGTAGTCATCGACTCACTTGCGTCCAACACACGGTACTACTATCGACTGCGCTTCCGAGCAACGAGTGGAGCCCCATGGACTCCAAGAGATGAACATTCATTTCACACCCAGAGAGCACCCGGCAGCACGTTTACCTTCACAGTAATTGCTGATTCACATGCCATGTATAATGCTCAATATCAACAAGCAATACAAAACGTCATTGCCGATCAGCCTGATTTCCATCTCGACCTCGGCGATACCTTCATGACGGATAGCGATGGTAGTCAAAGTCAAGTCAATGAAGCCTATCTGGCACAACGCGATCCATTGTACATGGGCGGCATTGGCTGTTTGGCTCCGATATTTATCATGCCGGGAAACCATGAGAACGAAGAAGGCTGGAATTTTGATGATTCTCCTTTTAGTCCAGCCCTTGCAAGTATACAGGCCCGAAAGCTGTATTATCCTACACCAATTACGGACGGATTCTATTCTGGAAATGACGATACCTTGGCAGCTATTGACGCAAACATCTACGGTGACCAGTTTCGTGAGGATTACTATGCTTGGGAATGGGGTGATGCACTGTTCGTTGTCTTTGACCCTTTCCAGTACACGATGGACAATCCGTATGGGAACACGGCAGGAGAAGGCAGTGTAGGCAGCAATGACCCAATGACCGGAGACAGATGGAACTGGACCCTGGGGCAGCAACAATTCGACTGGTTCAAGCAGACACTTGAAGACAGTAATGCTAAGTACAAATTCATATTTGCTCATCACATGCTCGGAGGCACCCAGAGCTACGTCCGTGGCGGTGCCGTACCGGCGTATTGGTTTGAATGGGGTGGATATGAAACGGACGACACTACATGGTCATTCGAAACTAAGCGTTCCGGATGGGGAGATACCCCGATACATCAGTTTATGGTTGAAAACGGCGTTAGCGCCTTCTTCCACGGCCATGATCATCAGTACGCCTATGAGGTGCGTGATGGTATAGTCTATCAGTGTCTCCCTCGGCCCAGCACCGGTCTCGATTTCAACTACTATAACGAAAGTGATCCATATACTGAAAGAGTCTTGCCCAGCCCAGGTCACCTTCGGGTTACTGTTACACGGACCGAGGCAACCGTTGAATATGTTCGCTCTAATATTTCGGAAGTCTCCCACTCATACGCCATACTGCCCAACGAAACAAGCACCCCTGAACCATTATATCGTGTGAACAACGGAGGTCCGGACCTTGATATGAGCTTGGTGGGAGAGCCGAATTTCCTCGGATTGACGCAGGGCGATCTGACGGCCATACCGGGTCTGACCGCAACGGGTGACTTCCAAAGCGATCCGAGCACTACCGACCCCATCGACCTGAGCGGTGTAGATCCCAATCTTCCGGAGGCACTATTCCAGACAGCCAACAGGACCAGCGTCGGCTCAGGGTCACTGAACTTTGCTTTCGCTGTCCCGAATGGACAGTACAACGTCATCCTGCACTGGTCAGAACAAAACTCCAGCTTCACCGATCCCGGTGATCGGGTGTTCGACGTCTTTATCGAAGGGGTTGAAGAGTTGCCAAACTACGACATAGCGGTCGCCACCGGCGGGGCCGGGATAAACGTGGCCGTGACAGAAGTGGTGCCGACCACAGTCACCGACGGCGAACTCCTCCTGACTATCACAGCCGATGTAAGCGTGGCCATCATCCGGGGCATTGAGATTGTCCCTGTGGTCGAGCTGGTGCAGCACACCATCACGGCCACATCTGGAGCCAATGGCAGCATTGACCCATCGGGCGCGGTTAGTGTAACCGAAGGTGATGACCAGAGCTTCTCTATCACACCAGCCGGCGGTTATCAGGTAGCCGATGTTCTGGTTGATAGTGTTTCAGTAGGAGCAGTAACCAGCTATGAATTTACCAATGTACTTACTGATCATACGATATCCGCAAGCTTTGAAGAAAGCACAGTAAAAGTCGTCACCCTGGACGGTGCGGTATCCAGCGGTGCAGCAGACGATGTCAGCAGCATCGATATTCCTCATACGACCGGCACAGGAGCAGACCGGCTGATGCTGGTCGGCGTGTCCTGGAATTGCGGCACTAATGCGCGGTCCATATCTTCGGTCACGTTCACTCCTGATGGTGGAGCGGCTGTCGGTCTGACAGAGGTTATGACGGAGCAGACTGGAACACAAGAACGCTACTCCGCGATATACAGCTTACTAAATCCACCGAGCGGCAAGACTGGAACGGTGACGGTTACCTTCTCAGGCTCCGTATCCAACGGCATTGTTGCCGGCGTGGCCAACTTTGCCGGAGTTAATCAGACAACTCCCCTCGGGTCCTCTGATGGCGCTAATGAAAACAGCACCGCGCCAAGTGTGACCTTGACGGGGCTTAACGGCAATGAGTTGGTGTTTGATAATGTATTCCAGGGCGCCTCAGGTGAGTCTCAAACGCTGACTATCGGCGCCGACCAGGCGGAGCAATGGAATGCCTGGATAGCCAATGCGCGTGCCGCGGCCAGTACCGAGCAGGCCACCGGCGGCTCGGTCACTATGAGCTGGACGGCAGCCAGCTCAAGCTACTGGGCGATTGCCGCAGTGGCCATCAACCCGGCATCTACCTCGCCAAGTCCTACCATTAATATAACCGACGTTCCTCTGACGGAATTCAGCAGTGAGCCTGATACTCCGTCGGCTGAACAGAGCTACACGGTATCGGGCAGCAATCTAACGGATGACATCACCATCACCCCTCCGAGTGATTTTGAGATATCAACCACAAGCGGCAGCGGGTGGACAACATCTGCCCTGATATTAACCCAGTCGGGTGGTGATGTGGCAGCGACAGACATCTACGTGCGTTTCAATCGCGCTACCGAAGGTGCCTCCAGCGGCGATATTACACATATCAGCAGCGGCGCTGTGACTGAGAATGTTGCAGTTAGCGGAACGGCAACTCCAATAACGCCGATTTCGTTTAACATATTACTGGGTCGGCCTACCGATGATTCTGTTACCGTGAACGTAATCCCGGACCAGAATTGTGAGGCCTTGTTTGAGTATGGTACCGGCTCAGGCGTTTATAGTTATGATACAAGCATATTTCCATGCACAGCCGAAGAACCTGTTGAAGTGGTCATTGACGGGCTTTTGGCTGATACACGCTATTATTACCGGATTGTCTACAGCAAAAATGGTGTTGACTGGGCAGAAGCAGCAGAAGAGCACTCTTTCCATACCCAAAGAGCACCGAGCAGCACATTTACGTTCACGGTAACAAGCGATTCACATGTTAACATCCTGCTGGGCAGCGCTTCCATTTGGACACAAACCTTGAATAATGTTGCCGCTGACAACCCCGACTTTCATATTGACCTTGGTGATACGGTTGCGATGCGTAGTGTTAGTGCAGGTGATGTGGCGGGAGCCGAGGCCGCATATGAATATCAGCGTACTACCTTTTTTGATATTATCAGCAGTTCGGTTCCAGTCTTCCTGGTGGCGGGAAACCACGAGCAAACAGAAGCCTGGCACCTGTTAAGCCCTCTTGCGGGCAGCCTGCCGGTTATAGGCACAAACGCCATGAAGAAATACTTCGCGAATCCTGTTCCGGATGACTTCTACTCTGGCGATGAAAACACATATTCCTACCTTGACGGCGACCACCTTCGTGAGGATTACTACGCCTGGACGTGGGGCGATGTATTATTCGTCACACTCGACCCCTACTGGTTCACGACCATCAAACCGTATGTATCTGACCCAGGAGGCGGTGAAACTGATGCGACGGGATCCGGTGACACTTGGGACTGGACCTTGGGACAGGAACAATATAACTGGTTAAAGCAGACTCTTGAAAACAGTAATGCTAAATACAAGTTTGTCTTTGCCCATCAAATGACCGCAGATGCGAGTCTCAGTGGTCAGGAGGATTACGGCCACGGTGGCGCCAATCACTCACACCTCACCGAGTGGGGTGGAGATAATGAAAACGGCACGTGGGGGTTCGATAGCCAACGGCCGGCATTGGATGAACCTATCCACCAGATGATGGTAGATAACGGTGTTAGCGCCTTCTTCCACGGCCATGACCACCAGTTTGCCTATGAGATGAGAGACGGCATCGTCTATCAGGCACTCCCCTCAGCCGGTTTTACTGGAAGTGGATTTAACATGTATTCTACGGGTAGTGGGTATACGATCCAGGCTTTACCCAACGCGGGCCACCTTCGAGTTACGGTTGAACCATCCGAGGCAACCGTTGATTACGTCGCGTACAACACCGGGCAGGTTAATTACTCTTACACTATCGAGCCCGAGCCAAACGTTACTACTTATGACCTTACCATGGCCGTATCTCCAAGCGGCAGTGGTACGACAGATCCTTCAGTTGGTGTACACACCTATCCGGAAGATACCAACGTCTCAATCACAGCCACTCCCAACACCGGCTATGTGTTCGACCACTGGGAAGGTGATGTGGCTAATCCAGTCTCAGTCAGCGCGACTGTCACGATGGATGCAAACCAGGCTGTCACGGCGCACTTTACGGAAGCTCCCGCTGGTGAGATAACCTACATAGGAGATATCGGCAGTGTTACGAGCACGACTGACGGCGGAACTTTGACCATTGACGTTGACACAGACGTTGCTGCTGGGGATACCATCATCGTTGCGGTTGCCTCTCGCGGAAATCAGAACCTCGAATACAGTGTGGCAGATTCGGCGGGCAACAGCTACGCCGAAGCGGTCCAGTCCATCAGTTATTCCCATGGTCGCACTTATATCTTTTATGGCTACGTTAATAACGCCTTGGACAGCGACGACACCATCACCGTCACCAACACGCCTGATGTTGCTGGCAGGGCGGCGGTTGCCAGTGTCTTCCGCGGTCTGGCACAAGACGGGCTCGACCAGGCCCTTGGTTTTCCGATGGAAAGCGGGGAACAAGTATCGAGCGATAATCCATCGGTGGGTCCAGTAACGACCACTCAAGCTGATGAGTTGCTGATAGGGGCAATTGGTACGGAAGGCCCGGTGGGTGACGACGCCGGGACATGGGACAATTCGTTCACTGCCGGACCACGCGATGGCACTACAGGTGCGTCTTATGAGTGGACGATATCGATGGGCTACCGTATAGTCTCATCTATCGGCGACTACACGGCAGAAAAGAGCGGCATCACCGAGCAGTATTGGGCGGCAACTATCGCCACATTTGAGGCGGCATCCAGCACGCCTCCTATAGAGTATACCATTACAGCATCGGCTGGGGCCAATGGCGGTATCAGCCCTTCAGGTGCGGTCACTGTGACCGAAGGGAATAGCCAGAGTTTTAGCATCATACCGGATGGCGGTTATCAGGTAGCCGATGTCCTGGTTGACGGCGTTTCGGTTGGCGCCGTGTCGAGCTATGAGTTCATCAATGTCCAGGATGACCACACCATTGAAGCCAGCTTTGCTATCAATACGTTCACTCTTAATTATACAGCCGGGGCAGGTGGAAGTCTCACCGGAGACACATCACAGGTGGTTAACTATGGTGAGGATGGAACGGCCGTAACAGCGGTGCCTGATACAGGATACCACTTTGTGGATTGGAGTGACGCCTCGACCGACAACCCACGTACAGACCTGAATGTAACAGCGAATATTAACGTTACCGCTAACTTTGCTATCAAGACGTTCACTCTTAATTATGCAGCTGGAACAGGTGGTAGCCTGACCGGAGACACATCACAGGTAGTTAACTACGGTGAGGATGGAACGTCTGTAACGGCGGTGCCGGATACAGGATACTACTTTGTCGACTGGAGCGACACATCGACCGATAATCCTCGAACGGACTTGAATGTGACTGCGAATATTAGCGTTACAGCCAACTTCGCACTTGAGCCTCTTGGATTTGATTATAACTTTGAAATCACGCGTTTGCGCTATAGTGACAGTTCGGAACAACTGACCGAAGGCTGGTGCACACTTGTAGTCTGGCCGCCAACAGGAAAGGCTTTGACTAATGTAAAGTTTACTTTGCCCGGAGACCAAATCATAGAAGAGGCTGTAAGCCTTGGTGTCGATGAAGAGGCGTACATCAATGAGGAAGATATCTTTGGCAACAGTACCGTATTGCTTAGTGAAATCGAAGCCCTGATGATTCCAGGTAGTTACAGAATCGAAATAGAATGCTCTGACGCCAGCTCACATTCAGTAGCCTTTGAACGGCAAGCCGGGTCATATCCGGACTTCCCGAATATTACGTACCCAACTCATAATCAGATGGATGTCAATCTTGCTCCAGTGATAACTTGTGATAGCTGCGATTTGGATTGGTTATCGGTATGGAACATTTCAGATGATAATGAAACATTCTTCGACCTCTGGGACACCAATGAACAATCATATCAAATTCCTACAGGAACGCTCATGCTCAACACTGAGTACGAACTTCAGGTCAATCGAAATGAATGGGGAACTACTTATCTTGGCAGCGCGACTTTAGCTGACTTTGTGACTCGGGAAGCTTCGACTTCAGTTAACCGAAGCTTCGACCCTGCTCAGTATACTCCTTCTGAAACTGTTTCTGTATTTATTGATGTTATACCAGATTCATCCGCACTGGTCTTTACAGTAGAAGACAAACCTCCCATGGATTGGACTGTTGACATGGCAAGCATTAATGAAAGTGGCGTTTGGGATTCAGTAAACAGTAAAGTCAAGTGGGGTCCCTACTATGATAATCAACCACGTACGTTGAGCTATAATGTAACAGCGGCGTCAGATGCTAATGGCACAAAAATATTCAATGGAGTCATTTCCTGCGATGGTGTTGTCACATTGTTTAATGATGACATCCAGCAGGCGGATTCTAATTCACCTCCTTTGATGTTTGGCTATATTAATGGTAAGAACGTCGGATTGACTATCAATGATTGTAATGCAGTACCGGTGACTTTTTCTCTTACCGGTGCCGGCTGGGGAGAAATTATAGATGACTGCAATATTGCAAGAATTGAGATTTATGACACCACTGAGAGGTCCAAGTTCTCCATCCGGACGGCATCCGGTACTGAAACAAGTGTCGGAGATATAATTGTATATGGTTCACTCCAAAGCATCTCGGCAAAGACGGTCGACTTGCGAGGTAGTATTACAGTCACCGGCTCCCTCCGTAGACTACAACTGGACGATATAGCTGATGGCCATACCATCACTATTGGCTCTAGTAGTAATCCACGGGCCGCGGCCAAGATGACTTTCGACTGCATTACGAACCTGGATGTTAATTCCGATATTCCCATAAGCTCGTTTACAGCTACTGAATGGCTAAGTGGCTCTTTAATTGCTCCATGCGTGAAAACCTTTATTATCAAAGGACTCAGGGACAATCCTAGAACAGGAATAGATGGTCTACCAGGTGACTGCAATGCTAACATTATTCTGACCGGTTTCGACTCCAAAGGCAAGTCCTTAGGCAATGCCAGAATCGCAGGTACAGTAAGTGGTATATGGGAGATTAACTCCCACTGTGGCAACATAAAGATTGGTTCTGCCTTGGAAAACTGGATACTCAGTTGCGGTGGTAATGTACGAGGCCTGAAGGTGACCAACAGTCTCTCAGGTCATTGGACATCATATTCTCTTGGCAATGTATCTGTCGGATTAGATATCAATGATGCCAACATGGTCTTGAGCCAACCTGTAAATGATCGTGTCAAAGCCCTCAAAAACGTAAAAGTAAAGCGATGGATACGCAACAGCTGCATTACTTCACAAGGCAATGTTGGTAAGATTAGTGCTTCGGGTGTTGAAGATTCCAGTTGCTGTGCTGGACCTATATCCAGCATGGGGGATAGCAATGGTGATGGTGTCATTGATTTACCAGATCCAGCATCTATTTCTGGAACCGGTGGTGCAAGGATTGATGGTATAAGCATTGGAGGTATTCGAGGTTACTCTGGGAATTTCTGTATTAACTCCAATTTTGCTGCGGCGGAAATAAATTCAATTACCCTGTCGTTTCCTCAGTACAACAATGGCGGTGTACCGTTCGGATTGGCCGCCGATCATATCCGTAGCGTGACCATTAAAGATGCTGATGGGAAAAGGCCTTTCAGGAATCTTAACGACTCTGGTGACTCGATAACACAGCAGGATACTGAGATAAGGATAAAATAAAAAAGGTCTTCTAAAAACGAAGAATAGCGAAGATGTTGGTTTCGGTATCTGAGTGCAAGATATCGAATCCAGAATAAAACATGTACAATAGAACTGGCAATTTCAAGTGGTCACAAACCGTACGACCACTGACAATAGCAAATCGTAAGGATAAGTTCTGCGTAACAATTTGCCCATAAGTCCGCAGCCTGAGCTTAAGGTTTAGGTCTTGGAACGGATATAATCAAGGCTGTTACTAAAGTAGTTCTGTCGAGAATATAATTGGGAGTCAGAAATTCTATCAGAGTTCCGTCTGACAGATAAAGTTGTTCTATTCAAGCATAAACGGCTCAAATTGGTCACTCTCGATTAGATACAATATCCACTATTTCAAGTTCATTTTCTTACCCCTCTCAGTATCTTCCCTCAGGACAGAGCGGCTTCTGCCATCCTCGACCATCATCCATGATGAAACAACATTCACTGCAGTTATTTCAAGCTGCTCTAACAAGGGTAGAAATTAATCAAAACAAAATTAAAAGCAGACTGACAGTACACTGGCGGCACACTCAAAACCGACCGGGCAATAACGCCAAAATTACGCCAGCGGTCGTAATCGTAAAACAGTTTGCTCCGGTGCCAGAGCAAACTTGCAGATTTGTTTTTTACTTCGGGGAACAAAAAAGGAAACAATTAACTCCGCGATTAGATAACGGTATTTTAAAGATAGCCAGAATAAGCAATAGTACAATGTACAAGTTTTTGACACAGGGCATATCATAGGTGTCGTAATCGGGATACTACTGCTCATAGTAATATGGATGATTTTTAAAAATAATGATGTGCTATACATCGCTTGGTTAAAACGCTTTGGTGCGTTGGCTAGTGAACTTTCTGTGCTTATAGCTTTTACAGAAATATTTATAAGGGATTGATGAGAAAACGGTTATATTTATCTCTATAGAGATCAGGTAAAGCGTTGAAAAGGGCGTGCTTCAGATAGAAATGGTAGGGCGAAGGAAAAGGATAATGCTCTTTGACAGTTTGTAAGTCTAAAAGAGCCAGGAAGTAGCGACCGGATTTAAGATGAGCTTGTTCCAGGCTTAGCCATTAGCGTCTTCAGGATCCCTTTGAATTCTGGATCGTACTTCTATCAGATCTTGAGCATTGCTTAGAACAGTATCATAAGTTATATCTCCAGCCTCGTACAGCTTCATTAATGAGTCATCCAATGTGTGCATCCCTACCTTGCGCCCCATCTGGATGACACTTGTAAGCTGATGTAACTGCTGTTCGCGAATGTGCTTTCTTGCAGCAGGATTCATCATTAAAAGTTCTGTTGCGAGCTTCCTTCCTTTTTTGTCCACGGAAGGCACAAGCCGCTGGGCCAGGATACCTTTAAGGCAATTTGCCAACTGTGTATAGACCTGTGGCTGCTGGTTTTCGGGAAAAATAGAAACTATTCTCTCAACTGTCTGTACCGCATTCGGTGTATGACAGGTCGCTATCACCAAGTGACCTGTTTCTGCTGCGGTTAGAGCCGTTTCCGTGGTTTCTAAATCTCTCATTTCTCCCACGCATATAACGTCGGGGTCCTGTCTTAAAACATGGATAAGAGCGCTTGAAAATGTTTTAACATCTGTATAAAGTTCCTGCTGGATAATGACCGCACGTTTTTGGCGATGAATATATTCAACAGGGTCTTCTATGGTTATGATTTTGCAGCGTCTTTCACTGTTAATCAGGTCTATCATATAATTGAGAGTCGTTGTTTTGCCGCTGCCTGTCGGCCCCGTAATAAGCATCAGACCGCTACTCAACCTGCAAAAACTCTCAACTTCTTCAGGCAGCAACAGCTCTTCTCGCGTCCTGACATGGTCCATAATAGGTCTTATCGCGAGTTCCGGATTGCCGGCATGATAATAAAGGGAAACACGAAATCTGCCGAGACTTGGCTCATATATCGAGCAGCACAACTGCCAGTTTTGCTTAAAAGCTTTGTGTTGTTCTTCATTTAAAAGACTATAAGCTAGTTTCGACGTATCGTCACGATTCAATGGTGGTCTGTCAGCAAGGATTATCTCGCCATTGATTCTGTAAAGGGGGGGTAGACCAGCGACTATGTGAATATCAGATGCATTTTCTTTTCTCGCAAGCGTCAATATCTGAGCCATCTGCGGCGATAATTTCATGCTCTATCCCCCAAAAAGTCTTCTAAAAAAGCCTCGATTATTAACTCGCTTTAATTGTCGTTTTGCTTCGTCCCAGTCAGGGCTTAGCTGGCAGCACTGTTCAAACGACACTTTAGCCTGAGCAAGTCCGAGTTTGGCCTGACAGCAACCGAGCTCATACCATGCCAAAGCTGATTTTGGAACAGATTGTATTACCTCATTCAAATACTCAATAGCCTGGGAGTATTTATGTCTGCGTTTTAATAATCTGGCCGCCTCCAGCTTAATAACAGGCCCCTGCTCACCTGCAGAGCTTATCGCTTTGCTTATGCAATTCTCCGCCACGTTGCTTCTGCGATTTAGCAACACCTCAGCACGAGCGAGCCAGACCCTTGATGTAACATCGTTCTTCGTCACAGAATTATCAGAAAAGGCAATTGCTTTTTCAAACTTGGCGTTTCTGGAGTAAGCTACTGCTTTTAGGGCGAGCAATTCGGGATGTTCAGGGAAAGACTCAAGTGCCTTGTCGGCCCATACGATTGCTTCAGGGTATTCGCCAAGTTCAATAAGCGCAACAATTTGGCCGGACCACGCACCGAAGATAGATGAATCCTCCTCAAGAACACGGGAAAAATTGCGTAACGCAAGTTCAAATTCCGCGGCAAACCAGTATTTATAAGCCTCCTTATAAAAATACTCGGCATTGCGAACAGGCTCCCCCTGCGATCCTTTCTTGCCGGCTGTATCACCAAATTCTAATCGTGTAAAACGGTCCATACCAATCTACTCAACAAACCCTCTTTTATTAATCGGAGTCCACCTTAAAAAGGCGTGTCCCTGAATATCATTAATACTATACACACAAGCTCGGCAAATATCATTAGATGTTAATCGCTCGCCTCGCTCGGTTACCCTGAATTCTGACGTCACAAAGTAACTATCTTCACCAATATTAAAGGAAATTTTGAATTGACGTAACCAGTTTGGTACGGGGTACTTATGATTATCGAGAAGTTGGCCGTCAACAACGAAAGAATCGTCCTGTCTTTCTATATTCTCCCCTGCCAATGCCACAATCTGCCCAACTGTCATTCTCGTATTTCTGACCCCAACGCTGTGTGGCCGGATTAGAACTAAAGAACCTCTGTGCAGGGAACCGAGCTCAACATTGCGGGTAGTAATGAAATAATCCATAGGTTCAATATTATCCGAAGGTATCGACAGGGATGTATACGCACCGGCTATATCAGGCAAAATAAGCCGAGGAATAAAATGATAGAAAGCGAAAAGCATAACAAGAAATAGGCCTGCTGCTATTAAGCGAAACCGGAAATTTCCCAAATTTCTGATAATACCGTGCCCCATCAAAATCCAGACATGAACACCTACTGCCAGCCCAATAAGCAAAAAGCCAAATGAGCCCGGCAAAAAGAAAATACCGGATACTATGAGAGTTAGCCATATCAGCAGCAGCCACCATATACTTTTTAAACGGCCGCTAAATAAATGTCCTAATCCCGGGATAAAGTCTGACAAAACCACGGTTACCTGAGCTATTTCGGGATGTTTTTTCCACTTTAAGCCGAGGTCAATATCAGGAACTAACCATTGGTTGCGAAATGAACGAAACATACTGCGAAGAGGTTTTTTCCACTTCGGCATTCGGCCTGGATGTGTGTCTAAAGGTTCGACAGATGCCTCAAGAACAGAATCGCATTTGAAGCATCTTTGTCTTCCTGGGATATTCTCAAACTTACATCGGGGGCACCTCATTGACTATTGCCCCTCGTTTTTTAATTCCTGCTGGAGATTAATGCGAGCCTTGGTTTCCGGCTCATAGTATTCGCTTGTGTACTGCTGTTCTTTTACTTTTCCGATAAGCTTGCTAAGCCATTCTGAATAAGCCAGACAAGCCTTTCCCTTTGCACCCTTTATGTGTACCTTTACCTCCCCCGTTTTGGAAATGTTTATTTCTACTTCATGTTGTGCCATTGTTTAGTCCACCCATCTGCGTACATGTATGCGAATGCTCTGGTCGTCCGTTACCTCCTCATTTACAACCTTGAAATCTTTATTCTTGAGTTCACTCATGACCCTGTTGTAAACAAAACACTGAGTCATTTTCTCTGTGAACTCCTGAGCAATCTGTCGAAGTTCCGCCTTAGTATGGCCGACACCCTTTGCACAAACTGCGCATCGACCACGTTCGTCTCTTGTCACACGCAGCTCAACTGTACCTCTTTTAAGCACAATTTCCTGTCCTGTCCTCATTCCTTCGGAAATTACCTGGCTGTCAGCCAGCTCTATTTCAACACTTTCCTGGATTTCTGCCTGTCCCTGTTTTACCGTCTCATCAACGGACTGTTTCGCTGCAAAACCCAGTGCCGAAGCCGCTCCGGCAGCCGCTGCTACGATAACCGGCCAATTGCTGATAATGACCGGTGCCAAAATCAAAACCGTACTCATAAGACCTGTCCTGTAAAAACGTTATATTTCCAGTTTACGTGTTTCCTTTTCGGCTTCTGCTGCAAGCTCAGGACTCGTAGCCTGACGGGCACGACCTGTGGCCCACTTTCTAAGCCCGTCGATATCTTCACTCATAGTCTTAGACAGAGGTACGGTTTGTCGAATGCTCTCGAGGATTCTTTCGGTGGTGAGTTCCGTTTTCTCATAAAAGACGTTGAACATACCGTTTACTATTGCCTCTTCTATCTCGGCCCCGCTATAGCCCGCGGAGGAATGGGCCAGAGCATCCAGGTCGAATTTCGAAGGGTCCATCTTTCGTTTTGCCAAATGTACCTTGAATATTTCTTTGCGTTCCTTTAAATACGGCAGGTCCACGAAGAATATCTCATCGAACCTTCCTTTTCGCAACAGTTCCGGCGGTAATGCAGTAACATCATTTGCCGTAGCGACAACAAAGACCGGAGTTTTCTTCTCGCTCAGCCAGGTAAGAAACGTACTGAAAACACGCGATGCAGTGCCCGCGTCGGTAGCTGCTCCGCTTCCGCGGGAGCCCCTGAAGGCTTTGTCTATTTCATCAATCCAGAAAACTACAGGCGAAACGGATTCGGCGACCTGAATTGCCCGGCGCATGTTCTGCTCAGAAGAACCGACAAGGCTGCCAAAGACGCGTCCTACATCGAAACGCAACAAAGGAAGCTGCCAGATACTGCTGATTGTTTTGGCCATCAAACTTTTACCGCATCCCTGGACACCCAAAAGCAATACTCCTTTGGGCGCCGGCAAACCGAATTCGCGGGCCTGGTCGGAAAAAACAACAGATCTTTTCATAAGCCAGCTTTTCAGTTCATCCAAACCCCCGACCTGTTCCATACTTCCATCAGCATCATAATATTCGAGCAGGCCGTTTTTGCGGATTATCTGCTTTTTTTCGGTATTGATTATACTTAGGCTTTTTTCATTCAGGCCGCGATTTTGTACTAGTGTTTTGGCCAATACGTTCTCGGCTTCAGTCAGTGTTAAACCTAAAAGGGCGCGAATTATCTGCTCTCTTGTTCTTGGTTCAACATTTACGTTAAGCTTCGGATTACCTTTGACCTCTTCTATGATATGTGTCAAAAGCTTCGACAATTCTTTCTCTTTAGGCAGGTCGAAATCAATAATATTAAGGTCTTTTTCGAGTTCGGGCGGCATCTCGAACATCGGGCTGACGATGATTATTGTCTTATAAGTGTTCTTAAGAGAAGAGGCCACTTCCCTCAGACGACGGATTATTGACATGTTCTGAGATTTAAGGAACGGATGAAAATCTTTAAAAATATACAGTGCAGGGTCCACATGCTCAATCACGTTGCCCAGGGCCACAAGCGGGTCCTGCGTGGCTGTATCTCGATGTTTTTGTGATTGAATACTTGTTCCTGCAGGGACAAGTCCTGTGTTAATAGACCACTCAAAAACTTTTTTATCGAGCCTGGCTGCGATTCTTGAAACATCTTCCAGAATCCTCTGCTCTTCCCAGCTTATGACATAAATTAGAGGATACCTTGCCCTGATAAGAACTTCGAGTTCACTCATTTTCCGTTTTACGGCTGAGTTTATATTAACTGTCTGCGTCCTCTTCGGTTTTGCTTCTTCCATCCTCTTTTACCTCTAACTTGCCTTCTTCGATTTTATATGATGGATTAAAGAGCTTCGCAAGATTCAACATATCCTCGTCAGGCCCGACAAATACTAACCGGCCGTCAGCAAGTATCCTGATTTCCAGGTCTCCGGGCCTCTTGATATATTTTTCCAGGCTCATTCTATCAGATTTAACCCTAAATTGCGAGCGTAATTTACCGCTTTGTTATATTCGGGCTCACCGAGATATTCATCGGGTACTGCCGTTGGCCGTACCGGAGGTACATAATCACGCCTCAGGCTCACCTTGACCTTTGGATGGGTTTTTGATATCCAGTTCAAAACCTCTTTAGTACAACATTCTAAATGACCGGGAAGCACTAAGTGTCGCACGATAACATCCGCCTGTTTTGTTGTTGCTGATATGTTATCGCTCACCACTTGAAAATAGCCGTCTGCTTGAAGCATATTCTTAGCACAGGTATTATTGCCGCATTTGAAATCAGCAAGATACACGTCTATAAAACCATCAAGCAGAGCAAATAATGCCTCGGAAAAATACATATTTGAGTTTAAGACCACTGTTAAATCCGGATTTACTTCTCCGAGTAATTCAAAAATGCCGTGCATACTGACAGTCGGCTCTCCGCCCAAAAGATTCAAAGCCCTGGCCCCTTGTTTTCTGCGCTCTTCTGTTTTAAGGGCTATTTGTTTATAGTCAATTTTGGCAGCAGCTTCCGGCTTTTCGTTCCATTCGGCAACCGTACAGAACTCACATTTTAGGTTACAGCCGGCAAAGTAAATTTGATGGGAAGGATTTATTGTGCTTTCTTCGAACCAGTGCAGCATCTCGCGAAAACAGCGTACCGTATCATCCAGACCACAATAGCCTTTTTCGCCCATCGTACGATTTACTTTACACTGCCTCGGGCAAAGAGTGCATTTATTTAAAATCTTTCGCACAATCTCAGCACGGGCAGCAGCCTGTTTTTGTATCTCTCGCTTCACTTCTTAGTCGATATCAATAAATCGCTCCTTTGATGCAGACGAGGCCTTGGAGTGTGGAGATGTCTGCTCTGCTAACCTCCATCTTAGCTTTACATAAATATATGCCACAAGAGCTCCGCTTACCCATATTAATCCGATTGGCCGCGTAATATTAAGTATAACTCCGACTCCTATCAGTATAAGAACTAAATATTGAGCCTCCATTGTTGCAAAGAAAACGTTTAATCGTTTTCCTCGATTGAGCAAACCAAAGGTGGCGAGCAGTCCATAGGTGCAGGCTCCTGCGCCCATCCCCACATAGTTGTCGCCAAAGACAGCTGTTATCAATACCCACAAGAGGCCGCATACGACCGATACGATTGTCCACAGCAGTAAAAAGGAAGCCGTTCTCCATTCACGTTCAATGGCACTGCCGATGAACAATATCATAAAACCACTGAAAATGAGGTTGACCTGCATAGGATTAATAAAAGGATAGGTTATTAGCTGCCAAACCCGGCCTCTCATCAGGCCCTGACCGCTTATTGCCAGAATCCCGGTCGAAAAGTCTGGTGCCATAATGGTAATAACAAATCCCGACAGACACATTAAAAGCAGAATGATAACGCCCGGTGAAAATAGTTTAGTTGGTGACGCCAAAGTCGTGTTTGGCTGTATAATCATGGCCATATTATATATCTCCCTCTAATACTAAAAAATCAAAAGCTTCAGCCCCATATCTAACTAATCCATTATAACCTATTTTTCATCCCGTGCAAATTATTTGTTTGACCTTGCCTTATATCGGGACATTATCGTTCATTGCAATACGGGCAATTTATAGCTTTTGCAGAAATATTGATAAGGGATTCTTGATGAGTCGGATGTATTTGTCTCGGGGTGATTCGGGCGGGGTGTTGATAAGGTGCTGATTTGGTAGAGGTGGAGGGTAAGAGTATTATATATCCGATTTCCTCCTAAATTTTTTCCGCAAAGTACGATTCCGCGTGAACAATTGAGGTGGACATGGCGATTAAAGATACAAAAATCTCTCGTCTGGTGACATTTTAGATACAGGATTATGCACAGTTGTATTGCTATGTAGTCCGGCCAATGAGTTCTGTTTCTTTCGAGGGGACATACAACACTTCTTGTACCTCGAAAGCAGCGCTCTCGCCCCTAACCTCCTTGAATATAAGTAGTTACGAAAACTAAGAGATGCACCAAACGTATTCAAGCCGTTCTAAATTGGGAATATGCAGCCTAAGGGGGTCTCGATTAATAACCTTCTTCAGTGTAAATAACAGCTAATTTCTCCGCTTCAGCATTGACATTTTGGGAATAAATCAGTATAATTCTAAGACTTAGCGAAATTTAGACTAATTCGTCCTTTCTTAGCGAGGTGGGAGAATTGGCTTATTTTGCGTACTAAAGATTGCATTTGTGTCAGTAAAGCAGTGCAATATTCGTATAAGCGAAGGAGCGGTGGAGTGGCGAAGAGAATACAATAAGAGGGCGTTAACCTGCTGAGTTTCTAAATGAAGCTTGTTTGCGAGGGTTTTTCTCTATCCACTCAGATTTTTACCCCAGGCAAGGATGCATAGGCTGCGTATGCGCATTGAGTGCAACCAGCAAGAAAAAATTTGTACCCAAAATTTATTATAGGGAGTGAGGGTGTTGAAAAGGTTATTAACAACACCAAACGTAAAGACAATGGTTCATCTGTTGGCTTTGTGTACCATGATAATTTCCGCCGGGGCTGTGTCTGCAAATGCCTATGACTATCAGGCAGAGTTTTTCCAAATGGCGGACTGGCTTACGACTCAGCAGGTAACCAGCGGGGGAAATCTCGGCGGGTGGGCTTGTTCGGGCGGAATAGCCGTCTGGGGTGTTTTGAACTCATACTATAAAGAAAACTCCAGCGGTGATACATGGGCAGCAACTGCAGAGACCTATATGCCTCTGGGGGCTAATAACGGTTTAAACAATAACTATAAATACGGACCTTTAAGGAGGAATGAAAAATGAACATGTCGGGTGAAAAACTGTCCAAAATCGCGATTATTGCCCTTATTACCACAGGATTTTTGGCCGTCTCAGCGCAGGCCTTTCCCTACCAGGACCCTAATCTGCCCGTTGAGACCAGGGTTACTGACCTTCTGGGCCGGATGAGTTTAGCTGAAAAAATAGGTCAGATGACCCAGGTTACCATTGGCGTCTCTACCAGTGATGTTGCAAGTAACCGCATAGGTTCTGTCTTGGCCGGTGGAAATGACGCTCCGGGTGACACTAGTCCGTCGGGATGGGCTGACCTGTATGACAGCTATCAGCAGGCTGCTCTGAGTACACCTTTGGGGATCCCGATTATCTTTGGATTTGATGCAGTCCATGGCGCTGCGAAGGTATATGGTGCAACAGTATTCCCGCACCATATTGGATTAGGTTGTGCCGATGATGCCACCTTGTTGCAAAACATAGGCACGATAACGGCGAAGGAAGTTGCCGCAACAGGAATCGACTGGACTTTCGCACCATGTGTTGCTGTCGTACGGGATGAAAGATGGAGTAGAACGTTTGAGAGCATGGGAGAGGATCCAGCGGTATATAATTTAACTATTGGGCCACATATTACCGGGTTGCAAGGTACGGACATGCAGGGTGAAAACATCGTTGCCTGTGCAAAGCACTATATCGCCGACGGCGGCACCACCGGGGGCGTAGACCAAGGCAATGCCGAATGCAACGAGGCCGAACTGAGAGCAATTCACCTGCCTCCATATGAGAGGGCGCTGGATGCAAACGTGGGGACAATTATGACATCTTTCAGCAGCTGGAACGGAGATGACTGTGTTACCCATACCTGGCTTATCACGAACCTGCTCAAGGGCGAACTGGGTTTTGACGGTTTCGTCGTTTCCGACTGGGAAGATATCGGAAGTGATTCAACCAGGATAAGAAATGCGATAAATGCCGGTGTCGATATGTCGATGGCACCTTCGAGCTGGAACTCATTTATCAGCAATCTTACAAGCCTCGTCCCCAGCCAAGTTCCACTGTCCAGGATAGATGATGCTGTAAGCAGGATATTAACAGTCAAATTTAAGGCAGGATTGTTTGAACATCCATACGCAGACAGAAGCCTTACTAATGGTGGTTTTGTCGGTTCACAGGCACACAGGGATGTAGCTCGTGAGGCAGTAAGAAAATCTTTGGTTCTGTTAAAGAATGATGCCAATGTACTGCCTATTTCAAAGACTTGGAATGTGTTTGTTGCCGGTAAGAATGCAAATGACATAGGAGCCCAGTGTGGTGGCTGGACCATGGGATGGCAGGGTTCAAGAGGACCTATCACACCAGGAACAACTATTCTTGAAGGTATACAGAGTATTGCAACCGGTACTGTTACCTTTGACGAAGCTGGAAATGGCGCAGCCGGTCATGATGTTGCCATAGTTGTGATTGGTGAAAACCCCTATTCAGAGGGTAATGATAGTGCTGATTTACCCATTGATCCGACAGATATTGCCTGTTTGAATAATGTAGCCGCTTCCGGAGTTCCTATGGTTGTGGTTATGGTTTCCGGCCGACCTCTGATTGTAACTGATCGGATTGATAACTGGGGTGCATTCGTTGCGGCCTGGTGGCCCGGAACAGAGGGAGACGGTGTTGCTGAGGTTCTCTTCGGAGACTATGACTTTACCGGCACCCTGTCTATATCATGGCCAAGCAGTATAGCCCAGCTTCCAGTGAATGTTGGTGATACTCCCTATGAGCCACTGTTTGCCTATGGTTATGGACTCACTTATGAACCGCCGGACGTGATTATTTCCGGCTACATTTTGGAGCCTAACGCCGTACCAATCGAAGATGTGTCGGTTGACGCAAATAACGCCGGTGGCTCCGATACAACCGATGTTAACGGTTACTATGAATTGTTAGTGGAGGAGGGCT
>Ga0315549_1000682_pt1 | contig 39169 bp, 35 predicted proteins | sample SalMarSW160200MG_FD_203101 | JGI IMG/M metagenome (GOLD analysis project Ga0315549, IMG submission 203101) | Salt marsh sediment microbial communities from the Plum Island Ecosystem LTER, Massachusetts, United States - Salt Marsh Sediment SW1601-200 ...
TTTTCTCAGCGCCCTGCAAACGAGAGGCAAATCCAGGCACAGGTGAACTCGAATCCTTATCCACCTCATATAATATGCCTTTGTGATTTAACCAGGGTTTCCCATCCACGTTGGCATCGATGTCCATGGTAACTAAATCACCCAGTTCGACAGAGCGGTCTACAGGCACCCACGCTCCCTGGCTTTCCCGGAACTTTTCCACGGCATCGGCAACTTCTTTCTTGGCGATTTTTATTGCGGGGCCGGGCTCCAGCTTTATGCTATGGGAATCGCCAAGCTTGACTTCGGGTTTGAGAGACACTGTAGCCTTGAAAACCACAGGTTCAGTTTGAATAATTTCTACTTCTGGCCTGGCGATGGGTTCGATTTCCTGAGACTCGATCGCCTGCTTATAAAGCTGTGGTATAAGATGCTCCAGCGCCTCATCTAACAAAGTCTGCTTTCCTACGTGCTGCACCAGAACGGCTCGCGGTGCTTTTCCCTTGCGGAAACCCGGTATGGATACCTCCTTAACCAGGTGATGATAAGCCTCGTCCAGTGATTTATCTAACTCGCTGTCCTCAGCTTCGATATTAAGGGCTATCTGGCGATTTCCTACATCTTCAGTACTTACTTTCATGTCCCATCCTTTGTCATTGTGGGTGAAGAACCTCGTGCTTTAGCTTAAGGTTCAGTTCGTCAAGCTGATGCTTGCTAACATATGAGGGGCTGTCCAGCATCATATCAACGGCGTTCTGATTTTTGGGGAAAGCAATAACCTCCCTTATGCTCCACTCCTTGGCAAATAACATCACCAAACGGTCCAGTCCTATGGCAATACCGCCGTGGGGCGGTGCTCCATATTCCAGCGCCTCCAAGAAGCCTCCAAATCGGCTCTCCGTTTCTTCTTTACTGTAGCCAAGGAGGCCGAATATTTTCTCTTGAAGCTGACGATTGTGAATCCTGATGCTGCCGCTGCCAAGTTCACAACCGTTGCACACTACATCATAATGTTGACCATAAACCTTAGCTGGTTCTGTATCAAGAAGCGACAAATCCTCCCATCGAGGAGCAGTAAACGGATGGTGCATGGGTTCCCAGCGATTCTCAGCCTCATTCCTCTCCAAAAAAGGAAAATCAACTACGAAGGCAAAAGCCAGCAGGTCGGCATCGGCTAGATTAAGCCGCTGTGCCATCTCGCGGCGCAACTCATCCAGTGTCTTGTTGACTACCTCCAGCTTATCAGCCACGATAAGTAAAAGGTCACCGGGTTTTGCTTCGAATCTAGCGGCTATTCCTTCCAATTGGTGAGAGGTTAAATATTTAGCAGCCGCCGATTTTACCTCATCCAAAGTTATTGCCTCTCCTGTAAAAGCCATAGTCATCAAACCCTGGGCACCATAGCTCTTGGCCAAATTAATTAGTTCATCGAGCTGATGGCGGGTATAATTACCACAGCCGGGGACACATATTCCCTTCACCTTGCCATTATTATCGAGGGCCGAACGGAAAACCTGAAAGTCGGTACTGGCTGCGATATCAGATATATCCTTGAGTTCCAGGCCAAACCTGATATCCGGTTTATCCGTGCCATACTTCTCCATCGCTTCTTTATAGGAAAGGTAGGGAAAGGGCTCCAGTAACCGCATATCAGGTTTAACAGTCTTCACAAGCGAGGTGAAGAGTTCCTCCATGAGCTGCAATATGTCCTTTACTTCGATAAAACTCATTTCCATGTCAAGCTGGGTAAACTCAGGCTGGCGATCTGCCCGGAGGTCCTCATCCCTGAAGCAACGAGCTATCTGGAAGTACTTGTCAAACCCGGCTACCATGAGAAGTTGTTTGAGCTGCTGTGGAGATTGAGGAAGGGCATAAAACTTGCCGGGATTGATACGACTGGGCACAAGGTAGTCCCGGGCTCCCTCCGGCGTGCTCTTAATCAAGATAGGCGTTTCAATTTCAACAAATCCCTTAACATCAAGAAAATCACGAATAAACTTTATCGTCTTGTGGCGTAAGAGAAGATTGTCCTTCATCCTAGGTCTTCTCAGGTACAGGTAGCGGTTTTTGAGGCAAAGCGACTCTTCAACTTCCTCATCTTCGCTTATGTACAACGGTGGCGTTTTCGACGGATTAAGGATGACAGCCTCTTTCGCTATGACTTCAATATCTCCGGTAGCCAATTTGGGATTCTTCGTCCCTTCAGGGCGGGGAGAAATTTCTCCAGTAACCTGAATTACATATTCGCTACGGAGCGAGCCAGCTACCTGGTATGCATCCTGTGATACCTGAGGATTGAATACTACCTGGACTACGCCTTCCCGGTCACGCAGGTCAATGAATACCTTCCCACCATGGTCACGACGCCGGTGCACCCAGCCAGCTAAAGTTACCTTCTGTCCGGCATGGTTTTTCCTCAGTTCACCACAGTTATGGCTTTTGAGCAAAGATACTCTCCTTTTCTGAATTGTCCATTATAGCGTATAAAAGGGCTTGCTTTCAATTGAACTAAGAGGTCACGGCTCCGTTAGTTCCTGAAGAATGGCTAGCACATCCTGCTGAGGCACATCGCTACGGATTACTGCTTTGCCGATATCTTGTAACAACACCCAGCGAATTGCCTTTTCCTTGACTTTCTTGTCTAACTCCATCGCTCTTGTTATCTCAGTTAAATCCAAGCCAGAAAAGCCCGTGGGTAAGTCGAATTTCTGTAATAGGGCTTGTTGGCGTTCCACCGCCGCTGAAGGCAAAAGACCTAATCGCTGACTGAGTTTAGCAGCTCCCACCATGCCAATGGCTACTGCCTCACCATGAAGAAAGCTCTTATACTGAGTAGCCGCCTCTAATCCGTGAGCGATGGTATGTCCGTAATTTAAAATGGTGCGTTTCCCTTCCCTTTCTTTCTCATCCTGGCTGACGACCTGGGCCTTGATAGCAGCGCTGCGTGCAATAGCTCGGGCGAGCAACTCCGGTTCCAGTTTTGTCAGCCTACTAACATTGCTCTCCATAAATTGGACAAATTCCTCATCAAGAATCATGCCATGCTTAATAACTTCAGCCCAGCCTGAGGTCAATTCACGCTTGGGCAGAGTGGTAAGAGTCTGAGGGTCAGCCAGAACCAGGTTAGGCTGATAGAAAGCACCGATAAGATTTTTTCCCTCAGGATGATTAACCCCGACCTTACCCCCGATGCTAGCATCAACCATGGCTACCAAACTGGTCGGCACTTGCATCCAGGGCATGCCCCGCAAAAAGGTGGCAGCGACGAAGCCCGCTAAGTCGCCTACCATACCGCCACCCAGGGCAATGATAATATCGTCTCGCTCTGCTCGATGATTGACAAGGAAATCATACATCTTGATAGCGTAGTCCATGCTTTTCGTTTCTTCACCCGGCGGCACTACAAAGGAATTAACGGCAAAACCAGCGTCCTTGAGGATTCCTTCGACTTTACTGCCGTAAAGAGAGAAGACATTCTCGTCGCTAATGACTGTGGCAGTGCCAGAGAGAGCAGCTTGCTTCATCTTCTCACCGAGCTTGTCCAACAAACCACAGCCAACAAAGACAGGATAACTTTGAGTCCCAGTCTCCACCACGCAAGCGATGTCATCATCAGACTCTAGCTGCGAGCCTGATTTCCTCTCCCTTGACGGGAGAGGACTAAGGTGAGGGTGAGTGCGACTAAGCAATCTCGAAGCCCTTATTACCTCTTCTGCTACTTCACCGATGGTTAAGCCATCAGTATGAATGGTCCAATCCGCTTTGGCATAGTGAGGCTGCCGGGAGGCTTTAAGCTGCCTGATGCGTTCCAGAGGATTATCAACAGCTAAAAGGGGACGAACTACGGTCTCAGGATCACGAGCAGCCTCACGGAATAAGCGCTCATAGATTGTCTCCGGTTTAGCCTCCAGGCAAACAATCAACCCGGTTTTGGCAAGCAACTCATAGTTTTGCGGGTCAACTATGGCACCGCCGCCAATAGCTATGACTGTCTGCCTTTGCTGGCAAGCTTTTCTAATCGTCTCGCGTTCCAGTTCCCTGAACCTTGCCTCCCCATCCTGACGAAAAATCTCGGCGATAGGCTTGCCGGTTTGTTTAACTATCTCATCATCGGTATCCAGGAAATCCCAATTTAATCTCAGGGCTACCTCCATAGCCACCAGAGATTTACCGGTGCCTGAGAAACCTGTGATAATGAGATTGGTTATTCGCCTGTCCGATTTCATCTAGCTTCCTTCGTCAGTATATTGAAAAATCCAGATTAGAGCAAGAACTTGTTGTGTCACTAGATAATTAACAACCCAACCAGTGTAAAGGCAGCGATAGGTGGCAGAGCAGGCATCGGCTTCCCCTTCAAAAATCTCGCTTGAATCGCATAGACGCTAACCAATCCCAGTAATCCGAATACTGCAATAATAACCGCTGGCTTTAAGCCCTGGGCAAAATAAACGGAGGCTGTAAGCAGACAGGGAAAGGCAATATCGCCACCGCCCAGTATGGAGTATTCCCTGGCGGCAGGATTCACCTCTACTATCTTCGCCCGTTTTTTCAAGTTGAAGTTCCACTCAGAATAGTTCCTGGGAATGATTAGCGCTGGCAGGGCATTTATTTGAGATAGCCTGTCTGCCATCCAGAGCATATATCTGAAACGAACCGCCAGGAAGTCATAGATGGCAAGTGCCAGAATAATAGCCATCGCGGTCCACGGCGTAATAAAGCGACCGAAAACCGCTCCCAGACTGCTAACTGCCAGAATCAATGCCAGGTTATGTAACCAGACGAGTGGTATCAAGAACCAAAATGTTCCAAAAGCGACAGCGATGGTGACAGCCAGTGGGAGGGGCACGTAGAAAACAGTTGCAATGAATGCACCCCAACTGAACAAAAGGGCAAACAAAAGTCTAAGAAGAATCTTTAAAGCTCTAAGTGGAATCTTGGAGAGCGTAAGCCCAAGCACAGCCGCTGCCACAAGAACATAGATTACAATCGGTCCTAACGCTGAATGGGCCGGGACATCGATAACCTGTCCATCGGGTAATGTCACCTCCCCGGGCCACCAGGATATCGGCGCGGGTGGCTGGGTCGGTATATCTATATTGTTTTCTTCCAAGAATGGGTCTATACGGGGAGCAACAAGAAGGATGAGGATTTGGGCGACGACAAAAAGAATAAGGCCCAAATAGACCGTATTCAGCTTTACCGGCCTCCTTGTGCTCATAGAAGGATTATTTTACATCGAAGAAGGCCCGATGTCGAAGTATCACTGTGACGCCACCCGCTATCAGCACAATCCCGAGGATTGTGCAATCCCCTTTGGAGGATTAGGGCTTCAAGCAGAGATTGCCCCCCCCTTCTCTGTCATAGTATCGTACCGGGCAGCTCTCTTCTTGCGCAAAATCACCCTGGCTGCTATCAAAGCTGATAAGCCCGAAATTAGAAGAGCCTTTCTGCCGTCGGGCATGGGACCCCAAAAGGCCCGCCAGAAGGAATCAATTACCTCGCTCAGACCAATGTCAGGAATCTGGAACCGCTTTTCACCCGTTTCAGGGTCTCGTTGGTAATACTTTACTTGATCATTCTCAATTGAGGTCTCCTGTTTACCCTCATAGTCCACCCACACATGTATGGGAGATAAATTAACTTGATAGGGAATATTTTTCGCTTCCAAAACAGAAGCTAAGACCAGAGCTCGGGCTTTGCAATCCCCCTCTCCTCGCTCCAGCACTTGCTCAATGGTAGGAAAATACCACGGCATGCTATAAAGCTCCCAATCGTGGCGATAGGGTATTCTAGCCAGGACTGCTTTCTCTATATCTACAGGGTCGGAAGGAAAGTCATTCAGCATAAATTCAACAGCGCCAGGGTCGGCATCGAAGTTAAAAACCTTTTGGACACTAATGATGAAGTTTAGGGGATTGGGATATAACACAAAAATAATCCACAGTATAAATATCAGGGGAAAATATCTCCGAAAAACCCTTCTAAAAACATTCTCGGACTTTTCAAGCCCATCCGGCATAGCTGTAGTCTCAGTCGAACTACTGGTAATCTTTTTTCCTACTGACATAGCACAGAAAACTCTTACCCGGGTTCGGGAGAATCAAGGCAAATATGATATTGAGCCACCAAAATACCTGTTCCTTACTTCCTCCTCCGCTTCTCACCCTCTATCTTCCGCAAAGTCTTTTCATCGAGGCCGAAGTGGTGGGCTATTTCATGGCGCACCACTTCCTCTATTTTAGCTTCGATTTCATCGCCAAAGCGGCATTGCGCCTCTATGGGCTTTTGAAAGATACTTATCTTATCAGGCAAAACCAATCCGTACCCCCGGCCTCGCCTAGTTTGGGGCACACCCTGATAAAGACCAAGCAATTGGGTGGGATGACCATGTTTAACCTGTCCCAGTTGCCCTGGCGTGGGCCAATCTTCTACCACGACATCAACATTTTCCAGTTTGCGCTGAAACTCCGGTGGCAAACTATCGATTGCCTTCGCTACGAGAGCCTCAAATTTATCCCTCTGCATATCTATAAATCACAGATATTGCCAACACTTGCAAGAACACGTACCATCATCTTACCACTCGAGGCTGCTACCGGACAAGCGAATAACAATGAATGGTATCATTAAAACATAGCCCTTTATACTGATTGAACCGGGCATAGCACAATAGCTACTTTTGTTCATGAGACATAATCATGGTAGTTTATCCCGCTGTCAAGTTTAGCGTTCTTGACGAAGGATGATAAATAGGATAGGCTATTACTTTAAATCCGAAAAGGGGAGAAGTTAAATTGCAGTGCCGTGGCATCAGAGGTGCTACCACAATTTCAGCAAATAGTAAAGAGAGCATCCTAGCTGCAACTGAGAAGCTGCTTGTGGAAATGACACAGGCTAATAGCGTTAAAGTTGACGACATAGCTGCCATTTTTTTTACCACCACGTCAGACCTAAATGCTGAGTTTCCCGCTTCAGCAACACGAGAGCTAGGATGGCCATCCAACCTGGCTTTGCTTTGTGGGCATGAAATGAACGTGCCCAACGATCTCCCCCGCTGCCTGAGAATTCTGATGCTAGTAAACACTGAAAAGGGACCTGGGGAAATCGTGCATGTTTACTTAGGAAAGGCGAAGAAGTTAAAGGACAAACCGTCACTATCAATTGGAGGCAACACATGATAGTAGTCATGAAGGTTGGCTCCAGCCAAGATGAAATCAGTCGGGTCGCGAACAGAATCGAATCCGGTGGTCTAAAGGCACACATATCCGAGGGTACTGAACATACCGTTATCGGCGTACTGGGGCAAGTTTTCCCGGAACTTCGCGACACCCTGGAATTACTCCCCGGCGTCGACCAGGTCATACCTGTGAGCAAACCCTACAAACTTGCCAGTCGGGAGTTCCATCCCCGAGACACCATAGTCAAAATAAATAGCGTGGCTATAGGTGGCAATGAGATAGTAGTCATGGCTGGACCCTGCGCGGTAGAAAGCGAGGAACAACTTTTTGCCACTGCTCACGCGGTCAAGGCAGCCGGGGCCACTGTACTGCGCGGTGGCGCCTTCAAACCACGCACCTCACCTTACCAATTTCGTGGACTGGGCGAAAGCGGGCTCAAAATACTGGCACAGGCGGGTAAGGAAACTCGAATGCCCATAATCACCGAGGTTATGTCGCCAGACCATGTCGACTTAGTAGCCAAATACGCTGATATACTCCAGATTGGAGCTAGAAACATGCAGAACTTTATCTTGCTCGACGAGGTGGGGAAAACAAAGAAGCCGGTGTTGCTCAAACGGGGTTTGTCATCCAATATACAAGAATGGTTACTGGCCGCTGAGTATGTCCTGGCCCAAGGGAATGAGCAGGTTATTCTTTGCGAACGAGGTATCAGAACCTTTGAAACCTACACCCGTAATACCATGGACCTAAGTGCTATACCAATTATCGAAAAAGTCAGCCATTTACCCATTATCGCCGACCCCAGTCACGCCACAGGTAAATGGTACCTGGTAACCCCGCTGGCATTAGCAGCAGTAGCTGCCGGGGCAGACGGACTTCTCATAGAAGTCCATCCTAATCCTGACATGGCGCTTGCCGATGGTCCTCAATCGCTCACCTTTGATAACTTTCGCCTCTTAATGTCTCAATTACTGCCCATAGCCCAAGCTAGAAATAGAAAGCTAGCTACTCCAAGCGTGAAGAACAAACCCTGAGACCATGGAAATCGAGCAGGAACTAGCCAATATAACTCCCCGAGGAGAAACACTCCTTACCATAGGTGTGTTCGATGGTGTCCATGCCGGACACCGCTACCTGCTGGAAAAATTGCAGCAGCGAGCAGCGGAGAAAAACTTGCTTAGCGGAGTAGTTACCTTTAACCCTCATCCTCAATCGGTATTACATCCGCATAATCAACTACCTTCGCTTAGCAGCCTGGACGACAGGGTCAAGGCTTTTCAAGAGCTAGGCATAAAAATAATCGCAGTGCTGACTTTCACTCCTAAGGTAGCCCAGCTAAGTGCCCGGGAATTTATGTCCTTAGTTAATAAACAGCTCAAGATGCGCGGCATCATGGTGGGGCCCGACTTCACTTTAGGACGAGGCGGGGAAGGCAATATCGACCTACTCCGCGCCCTGGGACGTGAAATGAAGTTCAGCGTGGAAGTTATCCCCCCATATACAATCGATGGCGAAGTAGTGAGCAGCACTCTCATCCGCCAAGCATTAGTTCAAGGCGATATGAGAAAGGTAGAAAGGCTAATGGGGCACTATTTCCACCTGAGAAGCAAAGTCATCACATCCGACAAACGTGGACGAGTTTTGGGATTTCCCACCGCTAACTTGGATATCAGGCCACAACAAGCCTTACCAGGCAATGGCATCTATGCTACTATCGCTCAGGTGGATGGCAAGCAATTCCCTTCAGCAACTAATATTGGCATCCGCCCCACCTTTGGGGAGGGGGAAAAAACGGTGGAAACTCACCTCTTAAACTATAAAGATGATTTGTATGGCAAAGACATAAGGGTAGAATTTGTGCAAAAATTAAGGGATGAGCAACGCTTTCCTTCTTCTGAAGAGCTAAAGGTACAAATCGAAAAAGATGTTCGAGAAGTAGAAGCAATTTTAGCTAAAGATTTAAGATGACTGATACAAGGTTTGCCACCATATTAAAACGAGGAGTGGCTGAAATTATAACAGAGTCGGAACTACTAAGGCTGCTGAACTCGGGGGGAATTCTGACCTTGAAGCAAGGCTTCGACCCCAGCGCTCCTGACATCCATTTGGGACATGTGGTGGGCCTGAGAAAGCTGCGCCAATTCCAAGAGCTAGGACATAAAGTCATTCTTATAGTCGGCGACTGGACAGCCCGAATTGGCGACCCCAGCGGTCAGTCAGTTACTCGCCCTATGCTCTCACCCAGTGAAATAAAGAGCAATGCTCAAACTTACATGGAACAATTCTTCAAGGTGGTAGATAAGGATAAAACAGAGCTCAGATGGCAAAGCGAATGGTTTTCCCAGTTCACCTTGGATGAAGTAATTAAGCTTACCAGCAAATTCACTGTCGCCCAACTTCTAGCCAGAGAGGATTTTAACAAGAGGTATGGTTCTGGCAACCCTATATCCCTAACTGAGATGCTTTACCCTTTGCTTCAGGGCTATGATTCAGTAGCTATCAAGGCCGATGTTGAATTCGGTGGCATTGACCAAAAATTCAATTGTCTAGTGGGCAGAGAGCTACAGCAGAGCACGGGGCAGCCTCCCCAGCAAGTTTTCCTTGTTCCCCTCCTAGTCGGTACCGATGGTCATCAGAAGATGAGCAAGAGCTTAAATAACCACATAGGCATTGCTGAGCCCCCCCGGGAAATATACGGCAAGGTGATGTCCATCGACGACCCCCTTATCCTGGATTATTTTGAACTGGTGACCGACATTCCTGAAGAAGAAATCACTGAGTTCAAGAAGCAACTGAAAACTCACTCGGTTAACCCCATGAACCTTAAAAAACGATTGGCTCATGAAATTGTCAGGCAGTTCCACGGTAAACAGGCAGCAAATGAGGCAGAGGAGTATTTCCAGGAGCGGTTCCAAACGCGAGAACTTCACAAAATAGAAGTGACAGATAGTATTAGTATCAAAGAGAGCGTGGAAGTTATCCTCACTAGGGACATGCCGCGGTGGCTTGTGGATAACAAATTTGCGAATAGCATGGGCGAAGCTAAAAGGTTGCTTGCTCAGGGTGCTGTTCGAATAATCCGAGCAGATGGAACCAGCCAGGTAGTCAAAGACGAGAAGGCGACACTTAGACCTGGTGATAAAATTAAAGTTGGTAAGCGCCACCTTTCTGAAATTCGTCGAGGCTGATAAAAAGATAGCCTGATTAGGAGGTAAAAATGCAGCTACGTATTCCAGGACCAACACCTTGCCCACCACAATCTCTCCAAGCCATGGGGCGGCAAATGATAAACCATCGGGGGGGAGAATTTGCCAAAATTCTCAATTCAACAACGGGGAAATTGAAACAGGCATTTCAGACCAAAGGAGACGTTTTCCTCCTTACCGGTTCAGGCACCGGTGGCATGGAAGCAGCTATTGTCAATACTCTGTCGCCGGGTGATAAGGTCCTATCTATCTCCAATGGAGCCTTCGGCGAGCGCTTTGCCGACATCGCCGAAGGGCATGGCGCTGAGGTAATCCACCTTAGTTTTGAATGGGGGAAAGCAGTTGACCTTGATGCAGTAGAAAAGGCACTGAAAACAGATGGCGATATTAAGGCAGTCATGGCAACTCACAATGAAACATCCACAGGTATGACTAACAGGCTCGGTGACATAAGCGCCATAGTCAAGAAATTCGATAAACTTCTCCTGGTTGACGCTATCTCAAGCCTGGGCTGCATCAATTTGCCTACCGATGACTGGCATTGTGATATAGTTGTCACTGGTTCCCAAAAAGGATGGATGGTGCCTCCCGGACTGGCCATGGTTAGTGTAAGTGAAAAAGCCTGGCAGGCTCATGCTCAAGCGAAAATGCCACGCTATTATTGGGATTTTTCCAAAGCCAAAGATTTTCTCCAGAAAGGACAAACTCCCTGGACGCCGGCTATCTCTATCTTCTATGCTCTTGATACCACTTTAGATTTAATGCTAAAAGAGGGACTAAACAACATATTCGCCAGGCATGCTCGAATAGCCCAACTAGCGAGAAATGGAGCCAAAGCACTGGGATTCTCCCTTTTCCCTGAAGAAGAGTATGCCTCCAACACGGTGACGGCGGTTAACGCCACAGACAACATTGACGTCCCTAAATTAATTCAAGTGCTCAGGGAGGAGCACGACGTAGTAATTGCCGGAGGCCAGAGGAAGCTAGCAGGCAAAATATTCCGTATTGGCCATCTCGGCTCGGTGGAGGATGATGATATCAAGTCGGTACTGGAGGCGTTAAACAAAGCTCTGCCTAGAGCGAAGAAGGGCTAAATACAAGATGAAAATTTTAGTCGCTGACCCAATTGCTGAAGAAGGGATACAATCCCTGCGTAGCCACGCTCAAGTGGATATCAAGACCAAGCTAGCGCCCGAGCAGCTCAAGGCTATAATTGGCGATTACGATGCTTTGATTGTGCGCAGCCAAACTCAGGTTAGGGCAGAGATTATTGAATTGGGGGGAAAACTCAAGGTGATCGGCAGAGCCGGAGTGGGCACAGATAATATCGATGTCGATGCCGCTACCAAGAAAGGCATTGTGGTGGTCAACGCCCCTACAGGCAATACTGTGGCTGCCGCAGAACATACCATCGCCCTCATGCTCGCCCTGGCACGTAATGTGCCACAAGCAAATAGCCGCCTTAAATCAGGTAAATGGCAAAGAGAGAAACTGGTTGGCACCGAACTAAGAAATAAAACACTGGGCATTATCGGTCTAGGTAATGTCGGCTCTGAAGTAGCCAAGCGGGCCCAGGCTTTTGAGATGCGAGTGGTCGCTCACGACCCGTTTGTCTCTAAAGACTATGCCCGCAATCTCAAGGTAGACCTGGTATCCCTGGACCAACTTTTTAGTGGGGCTGATTTTATCACTCTCCACGTACCCCTGACAGCAGCTACCAAGAAATTAATTGGAAGTAAGGAGTTAGCAAAATTAAAGCCCACGACCAGGATTATCAATTGTGCCCGGGGCGGATTGATTGATGAGGAAGCAGTAGTTAAAGCAATTGAGGCTGGGAAAATAGCTGGTGCCGCCTTCGACGTCTTTACCAACGAGCCAGTAACAGATAGTCCTTTGTTCAAAGAAGACAAGATAATCGTTACCCCTCATCTGGGCGCTTCTACAATTGAAGCGCAGACTGGCATCGCCAAAGACATCGCTGAAGAAGTCCTGGCCGTGCTTCAAGGACGATTTAGCAAATACGCCGTTAACGCTCCACACATAGCTCCCGAACTAGTACCATTTATGAAATTAGCTGCAACTATCGGCAACCTCGCCAGTCAGCTAATGGAGGGACAAATAAACTCAACACACATCACGTATAGTGGCGGAGTAGCTAACTACGATTGCAACCCTATTAAGACGGCTCTCATCAGCGGACTACTGCAACAAGCAAGCGAGGAAAGAATCAACCTGGTCAACGTTGGTTTTATCGCCACTCAGCGTGGCTTGAAGATCAGCGAAGAAAAAGAGGCGACCTGTCAGAACTACTCCAACTTGCTCACGCTAGAGGTCAATACCAACGCAGGAACCACTGCAATATCGGCCACGGTTAGAGATAGCGAGATTCACATCGTCCAGGTTAATGACTTCTGGATGGATATCGTGCCCAGTGGAGGATATTTCCTTTTCTGCGACCATCTTGACCAACCTGGGCTTGTCGGCATCATCGGTAATATAACCGGTAAAGCCGATATTAACATCAGCTCCATGCACTTATCCAGGCTCCAGCCCCGGGGAAAAGCCCTCATGATTTTAGCTCTCGATGAACCACTAGGTGAAGAGCAACTACAGGAGATACTTGCCCTTCCCGGTATTTACAGTGCTAAAGTAGTAAAGCTATAGATTGCCTTCTTGCAAACCCGGTCAGTCCAGAGGATTAATGATTAAACCGGCGGGGAGCTTGGGGTAGAAATAAGTTGATTTGCTTGGCATCCTGTCTTGAGCATCGGCAACAGCCTTGACCATCTCCGGCTGCGGCGGATTTAATAAGAAAGCTAATTGATATTCCCCGTCCTTTATCTTCTGGTAGGCTTCTTTCAAATCCACGGTATAAACGAAGTTTTCCTTTGAAGTGAGCCCCAACATCTTATCCAAAATAATATGATTAAGGATGCTAACGTCAAACTCCCGGTAAGCTTGGGACCTGTTGCCAGGCATCATGTCCTCAAGTGAAATATCTTGACGCCTCTTCAATATGACCACTGGGCTAGGCTGTAAGCCCAGGATTCCCAAAAAGCTATCAGTCGACAGCCCCGACGAGTCGAGGCCACCAGCTTCGAATGGGGCAGACTCAAGGACAAAGAAGCTCTTGAGTTGGTCTTCCAGTTGCCTCAATACAGAAGGCGCTATATTACGCACCAGTCTGTGCAGAGGTAGAACAACCAGTCCAGGGTCAGAAAAGTCAACTAATTCCATCATTACGTAATTAAAGGCTTCTTTGCCAGTTAGAGATTGCTCTTTCGCTCTTTCTTGTTGATAATTTAGGGCTGTTTCGTAGCGGTGATGACCATCAGCAATGTAAAGTGGCTGAGAAGATAGAAACTGACTTAGCTCCCGCTTGATTTCTGGTTCAGTTATCGCCCATAGAGTATGAGCTTCTCCACCCTCATCCCGACCCCCTCCGGTCGAAAGAGAGAGAACTGATGTCTCAATCATGGGCTTAGCTCGGGATGCTTCAGATAATATCGAGGCAATTTTTCGCTCAGAACCATTGTAAAGACAAAGCAACGGGCTGCAGTTAGCTCGGCAAGCTCGCATTAGCTGTAACCGGTCGCTCTTAGCTTTGGAAAATGTTTCTTCGTGAGGATATATACCTTTGCCCCAGGGTTCGAGCTTAACGCGAGCTATCAACCCACGCCTTACCCTTTTTTCGCTTGAATACTCAAAACGATGGTCATGCAAATAGAAGCTGGATACACTGTCAAGCTGAAGAACTCCTTGCTTCAACCATTGCTGAAAGGTAATAGCTGCTCTTTGATATCTATCACCTTTCGGTTCCAGTCTTTCAGCGGGGAATTCCAAGCGAATAGCGTTGTAACTATTTCCTTCGTAGTAAAGTTTTTGCTGTTCAGGATTGATAACATCGTAGGGAGGACAAAGGGCCCGAGCTAAATCTCCAACTATTCTTTGGTTATAGTATATACCTCGAAACGGAGAAACTTCCATCTACTTAAAGCTCTAATTCCTAAATCCTAAACAAATTCAAAATTCCAAATTCGAATACTAAAACTCATTCCGTTTTGAATTTTTGCCATTAGATGAGAGGAACTAAATTTTTCCTTTCTTCTGTTTAGCATTTAGGATTTTGTCTTTCAAGGCCATCCCGCCAGGCTCTCGCCCTAGCTGCTGCACGATAAGCTTATATTCCTTTTCGCTTAAGGCAACCTCATCCAGAATTTCCTTGGAGATTTTCATTAACCGATTCCATTCACCAAGATTTCATTCTGCGGAACAAAGCGTCAAGGGCATAGTAACAATATGGATCAGTCTAGGTGCTGGGAAAAATGACGATCCAAATTTCATACTGCAAAGAATAATGGCGGTGCTCTTTTACCGCCATCCCGCATAATTTGAAAACCTTGCTCGCCTTCTAAACCTAGCTAGCAGCAAGCAATTCTGAAACTATCTCGCTGACTTCTTTGCCATCAGCTTTGCCTTTGAGTTGTGGCATAAGCTGAGCCATGACTTTGCCTATATCGCTTGGCCCCTTAGCTCCCACTGCATCAACCGCTTGCCGCGCCGCTGCCATGATCTCCGCCCGACTCATTTGCTCAGGAAGATAGCTCATAAGAACAGCCAGTTCTGCTTCTTCCTGCGCCACCAGATCGCTACGATTACCCTTCTTAAAGGCTTCGATGCTCTCCCGACGACGTTTTACTTCCCTGCTAATAACATCAAGTACTTTGTTATCGTCAGCGGGCTTTTGCTGCGCAATTTCAGCATTCTTTATTTCAGATAACAATAACCTTAATGTAGCAACCTCTACTCTCTGCTGCCGCTTAAGCGCTCCCTTCAGCGCTTCCTGAATACTATCCTTCAGCGCCATCGCCCGACTATCTAGAACTTTTCCGCCTTTTCGCTGCCGCTTTCTTTCTCCTTTCTTCACTAGGTTTTTCAAAATGCTTGCGGCGGCGAACTTCAGCTAAAATGCGGTCCTGCTGCACCTGCCTATTAAATCTACGTAGCAGGGCCTCGAAACTCTCGCCTGAACCAAGCTTTACATCAGCCATATCAAAACAATGTATTTTACTCCGGTCACTCCAGTGTGTCAATTACAGGATGGTAGAGGTAGGTTATCGTGTTTGACAAATAGTAGTAAATAGTAATAAAATGTGATAAAGGTATGGTACTTGGGTGGGAGAGATCATGGCGTTAAAAAAGCCCAGCTTCGATTCTATAAATAGGTCCCTTACAAAGAGGGGGTTCTTTCTTTTTGTGAAAGTCGTAGATAAATATGCTCCAGATAGGCTGCTGCTCTTTGGCCTCAATTTTTTGGATAAACGTGTCCCCAATAGACTGATTTCCTTCGCAATTAGGGTGGTCGAGAAATTAGCTTCCAATAAGCTGCGCTCTACTGTTATTGCTGCCGTTGATAAATATGTCCCTGACGAGGTAGCGAACTCGAGAAAGGTTTGTGCTGTCCTTGCTGGAGTAGGGAAGTACATTCCGGACGAGATAATTCCCCCGGAGTCCACAGAAAGTTGGGAAAATCTCAGAACAAAATTCCATATTCCGAAATTAATAGCGAGCAGGCCAAAGTGAGCCTGTGGACTTGATATATCTACTTTCCGTTGTAGCTCCTCACGGTGCTGGTGAGGGAGAAGCAGGGTATTGAATGCAATACAACCGGGTCTGTGTTGAGTCTTTCGGTTATGAACTGCCTGATAATATCGTGACATCTTTGAGCCTGGAAGGAAGACTAGCCCCGATATATGACAAATTCAATCTTTCCTACGGGCGCCTGGAATTGATGACTGGGATTCGGGAACGGCGATTCTGGGACGATGGAACAACGCCGAGCCAGGCGAGTATAAAAGCGGCAGAAAAAGCCATTAGTAAGTCCGGCATTAAAAAAGAGGATATCGGATGCCTGCTCCATACCTCGGTATCCCGCGATTTCCTGGAGCCAGCGACGGCTACCGTGGTCCATGACTCTTTAGGCCTTCCTCCCACAGCTACCATTTTCGACATCTCCAATGCCTGCCTGGGTTTCATCAACGGTATGGTAACTCTGGCAAATATGATTGAGTTGGGGCAGATAAAAGCAGGAATTGTGGTTGGCTGTGAGAGCAGTAAACGGCTTATTGACACAACAATCGATAAAATCTTGAAAGACCCAGACATCACCAGAGATAAGCTCAAACTCGCCTTTGCCACTCTAACTTTGGGGTCAGGAGCAGTGGCAGCGGTGTTAACAAACTCCTCCCTATCGCAAGACGGTCATAAGTTTCTTGGCGGGGTAACGCGCGCTGCTTCACAGCATAATGGTCTTTGTCGCATAGAAGCCGATACCTCTTTCTTCGACTTGGATGAGCTCCCAGATATGCGCACAGACTATGAAGGGGTCCTGAAAAATGGACTGAAATTGGCGCCTGACACCTGGGAGAACACAAAACGAGAGCTTGGGTGGAAGAACTCCGACATAGATAGGTTTTTTACTCATCAGGTTAGCGCCGTGCATAGTAAACTATTGTTCAAGACCCTGGAACTAGATGATACAAAAGACTTTTCCACTGTGGACTATCTGGGAAACATTGGATCAGTTTCCCTTCCCATTACCATGGCTATCGGAATTGACCAGGGTTGTCTTAACCCTTGTGATAAAGTTGCCATGCTGGGGATTGGCAGCGGCATAGTCTGTCTTATGCTGGGTCTGGAATGGTAGAGAAAATGGCCCTAGCAAGATGAGTTCAGGGAAATACCCCTTCGGAGCGACGCAACTAGATTTCCTTGAGCCTCTCTAATATATACATTTTTGATGGAAGTTTTATCCCATGACGGCAAGGAAACCTAATGAAGCACGAATTGTAATTACCGGGGTTGGCCTGACGGCACCCAACGGAAATAATCTAGGGGAATTTCGAAAAAGTTTACTTGCTGGCAAATCAGGGATACAGAAATTCAATATCCGCTACATGGGTGAAGTATTGGCTGGTATATGCCACTTCGACCCACTGAAGTATCAAAAAAAGAAGGAATTGCGTCGGGGAACGAGGGCAGGCTCTATTGCTATCTACTGCGCCCAAGAGGCAATCGCTGATGCTAAATTAGACCTTGCTTGCCTTGATAAATCGAGGATTGGTATCTACCTTGGGATTACCGAGCATGGTACCGTGGAAACCGAAAATGAAATCTATGAAATTAAGCAATTTGACTATAATGTAAAATATTGGTCGCACCATCATAATCCCAGAGTAGTGGCTAATAATCCCGCCGGCGAAGTCACCCTGAATCTGGGGATTACCGGACCACACTACACATTGGGGGCTGCCTGTGCAGGCGGCAACATTGGACTCACACAGGGCTTACAAATGCTGTTGCTGAATGAAGTCGATTTAGCCCTAGCTGGTGGCGTTTCCGAGTGTACTGGTTCCTTTGGTATCTTTGCTGGCTTCAAAAGTGAAGGGGCCTTAGCTTCCCATCCCAACCCTGAGAAGGCAAGCCGCCCCTTTGACAAAGATAGGAATGGTGTGGTTGTTTCCGAAGGCGGCTGCGTTTTTGTTCTGGAAAGACTAAGCGACGCCCTTAAAAGGGGGGCTAAGAAGATCTACAGTGAAATCGTGGGCTATGCCATCAACTCAGATGCCACTGATTTTATTTTCCCCAATAAAGAAAGACAAGTTCAATGCATGAAACTTGCGCTTAACAAAGCCGGTATATCTCCAGAAGATATCGATCTCATCAATACCCACGGGACAGGCACCATCGAAGGAGACCCTGTGGAGTGCCAGGCAATTAGAGAAGTATTTGGCGAACATCCCCATGCATATATGAACAACACAAAGAGTTTTATCGGTCATGCTATGGGAGCCGCCGGTGCCTTAGAATTAGCGGGTAATTTACCCTCTTTTGAAGACTATATTATCCACCCTACGATCAACCTTGACCACTTAGACCCTGAGTGTCCTCTTAACAACGTGGTTATCAATGAGCCGAAAAGGATTGACAAGGTCAACTATATATTGAATAATTCTTTCGGGATGTTAGGTATCAATTCGGTTGTTATAGTAAAAAAAATTTGAGGAATAAAGCAGAAAGCATTCCTAGAATAGACGAACAGGAGGTACATGACCAAGGAGCAAATTAAAGACACAATTCTGAAAATCATAGCCCAAATCATACCAGACGAAGATCTAAGTAATCTCAAGGGTGATATCCCAATACGAGAGCAAGTGGACCTAGACTCAATGGATTTCTTAGACATCATTATGGAGCTACGAAAACGCTACGGTATCGAAGTACCCGAGGATGACTATATACATTTAGCCACATTAGATAGCTCTGTAGCTTACCTAGAGCCACGGATGAGAGAACTTTAAATTAAAATGGGATCAACTCTATTTTTCTCTGCGCCCCCTCACTGCAAGATTAAGGAAGTCAGCCCAAACAATCCCGGCCTGTAGAGCGCTTGAGGCGCAGTATGAAGATAATATTTGACTCTAGGAAACACCATCACGTAGTAAGAGTTAGCATCTTTTTGATCATGGTAGCCTTAATTGCAGGTATTGTAGGCTGTGCTTCCTCTCCCATTGAAATATGGGATTGGTATGATTTGCATGCCGCCAGAGACAACCTAGGCGGTAGCTACCTTTTGATGAACGACCTCAATTCCGCTACTGCTGGTTATATGGAACTGGCGAGTGAGACAGCCAATTGGGGAAGAGGGTGGGAGCCAATCGGAACCTCTGATGACCGGTTTACCGGGAGTTTCGACGGTCAGGTATATGAGATAAGGGACTTGTTTATCAACCGCCCTGACGAAAATTATGTGGGGCTTTTCGGTTTTGTTGATAAGGGAGGGGCCATTGAGAATGTCGGCGTGGTGAACGCCACTGTGGCTGGCAAGCAGCATGTTGGCGGTCTTGTCGGAATTAATGAGGGCACAGTGACCAACTCTTACTATAATTACGACGAGGTTCTGATTAACGGAGAGAACATAATTACCGTTGGAGCTTTATTCGCTGCAGACTTTGAGCAGTGGCTTGCTAACGATAAGTTTTTAAATGTCAATCAAAGGCTTTTTCAAGAAGATGGTTATTACGTGATAGATAATGTCAATGATTTCAAAGAGCTGCTCGCCTTTGGTCAGGATGGCTCCCTAAAATTTAAATTGACAAACGACCTGGACTTAGGTAATGAAGCTAATTTTTACATTCCTTATCTGGCTGGAGAGTTTAATGGCAATGGCCACAAAATCTTGAACTTGAGCTTCGACTTTGATTTTGTTTCGCAAGTCGGATTATTTGGATACCTTGCTTCTGGTGGAAGAGTCACTCACATGGGTGTCGAGAACGTAAACATAACTGGCGCCTACCGCGTTGGCGGTCTAGTGGGAGGAAATGATGGCACTGTGAGGTACTCCTACTCTAGCGGCAACGTCACTGGCTGGTATGCTGTTGGCGGTCTGACCGGAATTAATGAATGCACCGTGATCAGCTCCCACTCTAGCGGCAGCGTCACTGGCTGGTATACTGTTGGCGGTCTGGTCGGAATTAATTCTGAGACTGTGAGGAACTCCTATTCCATCGGCAACGTAACTGGCAACTATTATGTTGGCGGCCTAGTGGGAGTGAATGATGGCACGGTGATAAGCACCATTTCCACAGGTAGCGTGGCTGGCGAGTTAGATGTTGGCGGTCTGGTGGGAAGCAATTACGGCACGGTGAGCATCTCCTATTCCACAGGCAACGTGATTGGCAACTATTATGTTGGCGGCCTGGCGGGAGTGAATGATGGCACGATGATGAACACCATTTCGAGAGGCAGCGTGACTGGCGAGTGGGATGTTGGCGGTCTAGCGGGAAGTAATCACGGCGCAGTAAGCATCTCCTTTTCCACAGGTAGCGTGGCTGGCAACTATTATATTGGCGGCCTGGTGGGATGGAATGAGGACACTGTAAACAACTCCTATTCCACAGGCAGCGTAGTTGGCTCTTTTTCTGTTGGCGGTCTGGTGGGAATTAATGGTTGGGATGGCACTGTGAACGACTGCTATTCTGCAGGCAATGTGGCTGGCAACTATTATGTTGGCGACCTGGTGGGAGGGAATGATGACACTGTGAGCAACTCCTATTCCACAGACAGCGTGACTGGCAATTATTATATTGGCGGCCTGGCAGGAGTAAATTTCGGCACAGTCAGCAACTCATATTCCAACGGTAACGTGACCGGCGATGAGTATGTTGGCGGTCTGGTAGGAATGAATTTAGTGGGCACTGTTAGCAATTCCTTCTGGGATACAAAAACCAGCGGACAAACTACCTCGGCTGGCGGGACAGGCAAGACCACCGCCGAAATGCAGGACATTGCTACCTTCTTAGGGGCGACATGGGACATATTCGCGGTCGCTCCCGGCGCGACCAACTTCGCCTATACTTGGAATATCGTTCACGAGCAGACCTATCCTTTCCTGAGCTGGCAGTCCATTGCTTAATACAACTAGAGCTTGGAATGTCTCTGTGTCCCGTCATTGCCAGATCAAGAAAGTCAGCCCAAGCAATGCCGGCGGGTAGAGCGCCCAAAGAAAAATAGAGTTGACCCCTTCACCCTGTATATTATACTCTATTAACTAAGGCTTTGGGGAAACTAAGCTATTAAGTGTTAACAAGCCAAGAACGCAGGTTTTTATCACATTATCTCTGAGGATTTAAGGTTTAGGTTAGCCTTCGATTTTAAAAAGAGCCTGACCATGGATTACGATGTCCTAATTATCGGTGCGGGAATGTCTGGTCTTGCCGCCGGCATTAGATTAGCCTACTACGGTAAAAGGGTTTGCATCGTCGAAAAACATCATCGCGTTGGAGGGCTGAACTCCTTTTACAACCTTGGGAGACGTAAATTCGATGTCGGCCTTCACGCTATGACCAATTATGTTCCCAAAGGTGTTAGATTAGCCCCATTGCCAAAGCTGCTCCGACAGCTTAAGCTAAAAGCGGAAGACTTCGCCTTGTGCCCCCAACTGATGTCGGTAATTAAATTTCCCGATAAAACCCTCAGGTTTAATAACGACTTCAGCTTTTTCGTCCAAGAGGTCATCGATAATTTTCCCGGGCAAGCCGACAACTTCCAAAAACTGCTTAAGTCCATTTTCGAATATGATGAACTGAATTTGTACGCCAAACCGATTTCGGCTCGCGAAGTTGTAAGTTCTATTATCTCCGACCCTCTTCTCAGCGATATGATTTTTTGCCCGCTCATGTTTTACGGAAATGCTCAAGAGAATGACATGGAGTTCGGACAGTTCGTTATCATGTTCAAGAGTATCTTCCGCGAAGGCTTTGCCCGGCCTCAAGCTGGGGTACGCCAAATCCTCGATGTACTGGTGAAAAAATACAAGGACTGCGGCGGTGAATTAAAGATGAGGTGCTCGGTAACAAGTCTTAAATGCGCTAATGGCAAGGTTGAATCAATACTGCTCGGAAACGGTGAAGTCCTGACAGCCGATAGGATACTATCATCCGCTGGTTATGTTGAAACGATGAAATTGTTGACCGACTATGATTCCTCCAAAGTCAGCACTCATGTGGGTCAACTTTCATTTGTGGAGTTCATTTTGGTCTTAAATAAAGAACCCACCAGAATGGACTACAATACGACAATCACCTTTTACAACAATTCAGATAGATTTGGTTATCGTAAACCTGATGAACTAGTTGATGTTTCCAGTGGCGTTATTTGTTGCCCTAATAACTTTCAATTCGAAAGTCCTTTGCCAGAGGGCATGATCAGGATAACTAACCTGGCTAACTTCGACCTCTGGAACAGATTGAGTGATGAAGAGTACAAGGCTCGGAAAGCTGCCTGGCTGGAAACCACACTCAAAGAGGTGGTACAATTTATACCTGATTTCCGCGATTCAATTGTTTTTACCGATATTTTCACTCCGCAAACAATCCACAGATTCACCGGCCGCATAAATGGCGCAGTCTACGGGACACCAGATAAAACCAAAACGGGGAGGACTCATTTAGACAATCTATTTATCTGCGGCACGGACCAGGGATTCCTGGGAATCGTGGGAGCAATGCTTAGCGGTATCTCTATGGCAAATCTTCACGTTTTGCAAAAGACCTGAGGAAAGGGACATAATCAAAGGGGAATTCATGAGCCAGGATTGGTCAAAAGATATAAAGTCAGAATACGATGTCATTGTCATTGGAGGTGGACTGGGAGGATTGACATGTGCCAATATGCTAGCCAGAGGAGGACACTCAGTTTTACTTCTTGAGCAGCACTACAACCTTGGCGGATTGGCTACCTGGTTTAAAAGAAGGGGACATATCTTTGATATCGCCTTACATGGATTTCCAGTTGGTATGATCAAAACCTGTCGTAAATACTGGACTCCTGAAATTGCTGACATGATTGTTCAGCTCAAAGGGATTAGATTTGACAACCCCCAGTTCTCCTTTTCCACAACCTATGACCGGGAGGATTTTACACGCATCTTGGAGCAGCGATTCAAAATACCCTGGGAGAATATTCAAGGCTTTTTCGATACAGCGAGAAACATGAATTTCTATGATGACCAAGGCATGACCACGAGAGAATTTTTTGAAAAATTCTTCCCTGGCCGTGACGATGTTCACCGCATGTTAATGGAGTCAATCACTTACGCCAACGGGTCAACTCTAGATGATCCTGCGATAACTTATGGGATTGTGTTTTCTAACTTTATGAACAAAGGTGTTTATACTGTTCGAGGAGGAACAGACCAGTTTATCGGAAAAATGCGAGAGGAGCTTCTAAAAAACGGCGTTGATATTCAGACCAAGTGCCTGGTGGAAAAAATCCTTATTAACGATAGAAGGGTTGCCGGAGTAATAGCGAATGGAAAGAGGATAAAAAGTAAAGCTGTTGTCTCCAATGGTAATTTGTTATCAGCCATCCACAAACTGGTCGGAGACGAGAATTTTTCTAAAAGCTTTGTTACAGAGGCCAAAAAGGTACGCCTCAATAACAGTAGCTGCCAGGTCTATATCGGCATCAAGAAAGGTGATAAGATTGACTACATCGGGGATTTGCTTTTCACCTCGGAGGCAATGAAATTCGACCCTCAAGAACTTTGCAGCAAAAATACTACCAGCCGGACCTTTTCCATCTATTATCCGCAAACCCGGCCAGGCTCTGATATGTACTCCATTGTTGCCTCCTCCAACGCCAATTACGACGACTGGGCAAGCCTATCTGAAGGGGAATACCAAGCTTCTAAGGAAGACCTGATCCAACGAACGCTTGATGCTCTGGAGAAATATGTTCCTAAAATTCAAGATAAGGTAGACCACCTGGAAGCCGCCACTCCCAAGACATTTCAAAGGTATACGCTCCACTTAAGTGGTGCCTCTTTTGGCACCAAATTTGAAGGGTTAAAGGTCAGTATGGGGCTTCCTAAAGAGATACCAGGACTTTTTCATACTGGCTCCGTGGGGATTATTATGTCAGGTTGGCTAGGTGCAGCTAATTACGGAGTAATTGTCGCCCATGATGTAGACAAATTTCTCTCAGCAGGGGTAAGAAATGTATGATTTCAAAGGACAAACTGTTATCGTCACTGGTGGCACCAGAGGGATAGGCAAAGGCATTGCCGAGAGTTTCCTGAAAGCAGGTGCCAGAGTTATCGTCACCTATACCTCAAATGAAGCTGCGGCGGCACAATTTAAACAAGACAACAGCCAGTTTGCCGAAAACATTGATATCCAAAAGCTTGATGTGACCAATTACGAAGAGGTGGAAAGGTTTTTCAAATACATAGACACGAAATATGGGGGCTTTGAAGTCCTGGTGAACAACGCCGGTATTCGAAAGGACTCTGTCCTGGCGATGATGAAAGAATCGGACTGGCATGACGTGATGAATGTCAATCTCGCTGGAATCTTTTACATGTGCAAATTTGCTGTCATGAGTCTCATGGGCAAACGATATGGACGGATTATCAACATAAGCTCTGTGATGGAAAGATACGGTTTTGAAGGCCAGGCGAACTATGCGGCTTCAAAGGCAGGCCTGGTTGCGTTGACTAAATCATTGTCCAAGGAGGTCGCCACTCGAGGTATTACGGTCAATTGTGTCTCTCCGGGATTTATTGCCACTGAATTAATCGAAGACCTTCCGGATAAATTGCGTGAAACTTACCTGGCCAGGATTCCCCTAAAGAGATTCGGAAGCACTGAAGAGGTGGCCGCTTGCGTTCTTTTCTTGGCTTCTAAAGAAGCGTCCTATGTTACCGGTTCTACTCTTGAGGTAAGTGGAGGATTATGAGATGGAGGAGATTCTAAATGCCATACCCCACCGTCCACCGTTTTTGTTTGTCGATAGGATTGTAGAATTAAGCGGAACCAAAATCAAAACAACAAAAGAGATAAGGCCCGATGAGCCAGTCTTCGAAGGACATTATCCAGGGCACCCGATCATGCCCGGGGCGCTTATCTGTGAATCCATTTTTCAAACAGGTGCAATCCTGCTCTCCAAAATGACGGGTGGCATCAGCGGAGGCGTTCCTGTTTTGACCCGAATTAATAACGCCAAGTTCAAAAGCATCGTCAAGCCCGGCAACATCATGGATATTGAAGCAGAGCTGGTGGAAAAAGTCAGCAATGCCTATTATATGAAGGGCAAAGCCTCAGTTGGCGGCAAGACCTCGGTCACAGTCGAATTCGTTGTCACCTTGGCTAAAGAGGCATCCTGAAAAGAGAAGGTGATAATGGACAGGGGGTCTAAGAGGAAAGTATACAGCAGCTGGAGGGAGTTCTTCGCTGATTCGTTCTTTATACTAAGAAATAATTTACAGCTCATACGAGTATATCGGGGAGCGTTACCACCTGCCCTCAGGGAAAGGTTGATGGTTGCGGCTGCCGCAGTATACGGTTGCCGCTTCTGTTCCTGGCTTCATACCAGAGAAGCACTAAGAGTCGGGGTTGACAAAGAAGAGTTAGCAAGACTCGTCGGGGGTGTCATGGAAGGCTGCCCTGAAGAGTACAGCATCGCGGTGCTTTATGCCCAGCACTGGGCTGAGTCCAATGCTCACCCTGACCCCGAAGCTGTTCACAGGCTGGAAGAGACCTATGGCAGAGAAAAGGCAACCTTGGTCAATGTAGTGCTCCGCCCGATCCGGTCGATACTCTTCGCAGAAGACCTATGGGGGTCCTTTCTCTCCCGGATCTCCTTCGGCAGATGGAGGAAACAGAAAAGATAAGGAGTAACATATGGATTTTTTAGACATTGCGGGTAAGACTATCCTTGTTTTTGGGGTAGCTAACAAAAAGAGCGTCGCCTTCGCTGTTGGAGAGGTTCTTTCCGAGGCAAAAGCACATGTAATCTACAGTGTTCAATCAGCAGAAAGAAAAGAGAGTGTTGCCAAAATCCTTCCCTGTGCTGATATCTTCGTGTGTGATGTCGAACGGGAGCAGGAAATCAAAAAACTGGCTGAAGACATTTCCAAAAAGTATCCCAAAATTCACGGTATCGTTCATTCTATAGCTTTTGCCAATTATGAAGAGGGACTCAAGCCATTTCACGAAACAAAAAAGAAAGACTTCTTGCAATCGGTTGATATTTCCTGTTATTCCTTAATCGCCATTGCTAATGCGTTTAAAGACCTGTTGGATGAGAAAGCATCGGTAGTCACCATATCCATCTCAACCACCAAAATAGCAGCCGAACCCTATGGCTTCATGGCCCCGGTAAAAGCTGCCTTGGACTCAACCCTGTGCTTCTTAGCTAAATCCTTCAGTTCTTTTTCCCAAATCCGGTTTAATTCCGTGAATGCTGGACTGTTAAAAACCTCGGCATCCGCAGGGATACCAGGATATTTGGACTATTATCTCTTTTCTGAGCAATTAACTTTGCGCAAAAAAGGCCTGACCACCAAGGAAGTAGCCAACACCGTAGCGTTTCTCCTGAGCGAGCAGTCTAGCGGCATTAATGCCCAGGGCATTGTCGTTGACGCTGGCATGTCGGTCAACTACTTTGACAAAGATATTATTAAGAAGGCGACAAGGTTTTAGTAAGCCAATGACTTTATTTCCTGTAGTCATGCCAGTTATCGAAGTCGGACATAAACCCTCAGGGCGAGACAAGGTAGACCATCTAAGCCGAATTGCTCGAGAGGCGCTAAAAGTGAGTGCCGTAAAAAGCGGAGTGAGACTCGGAGAACTGCTCAAGGACGAAAATGGTGCCCCGTGCCCAGTTTTGGGCAATTATTGGTCCCTCTCCCATAAACCTAAGTACGTGGCGGCAGTGGTCAGCAAAGACAAGGTCGGGATCGATATTGAAGAAATGAAGCCCCGGACTGAATCGCTCTTTGCTCATATAGCGAGTGACGAGGAATGGGAGCTAAAGGAAAAGTCCTGGGATACCTTTTTCCGTTATTGGACGGCAAAGGAAGCTGCTCTGAAGGTTATCGGGATTGGTATAAGCGGGTTAAAGACCTGTCGGATAATCTCAGTCCCCGATGAAAATCATATTGCTCTGGACTATAAGGGGCAATTTTTTCTGGTAGAGCAATTAAGATACAAGAACCACATTGTTTCCGTCCTCAAGGACGGTAACCAAATCGAATGGGTAATTCTCGACAAATCCTAAATCCTAAGCACGAAATTCTAAACAAATCCAAATTTCAATACCAAAACTCTTTTTCAGATTTTAGACGTTGATGCTTTGATATTGTTTAGCATTTCGTACTTGCCTTCGCTGAAGCTTTAGCGCAAGCAGGTTTAGTGCTTAGGGTTTTTTCAAAAGTGGGTCTTGTCAAACTCTTTTGACCGGTATCGTTCCCATCTGGGAAAATTCTCCTGGTAGATCCCGAGCCTTATTCCAATTAACTTTACAGCTCGTAGAAGCAGCATTCTGAACATCCTGGGTTTATTAAGAAGAGCTTTTATCAAGGCAAGGAGAGTTTCAGTTAGTGTAGGCGGGCATCCCTCTATTTTAATAACATTCTGTAAACCCTTGTTGCTTCTGATGGCACAATCGCCGTAAAGGAAGACCTTTTGAGTATCTCTTCCCGGCTCCAATCCCAGCCCGTAATATAACGCCGCACCACCAAAATCCATTCCAGGATTATCCTTGCCGAATATTGATAGCGCCAGGGCAAGCGTGGCACCGCAAGCGGAACAAAGAGTTTGCCCCGGATAGGGAGCGGAAAGTCCTGTTATTTTCGCCGGGGTCAGCAATTCCTTGTCTGGTTCAAATCTCCACTCGAGTTGCTCCTTTAGAGATTCTATATCCTCTCCTTTAATTTGAATTGTGCTGATATCAAAAGAGCGATTGTGCCGCTGGGCAAATTCTTTCAGATAGTCAACTTGTGCAGGATCAATTCCCAAGATTGTGGCTCCGACAACATCACACTCGAATACATCTGGGCTGGCTATAATCAAATCCTTGCGGTGGGCTACACCCACAAGAGTTTCCGGTCCCTTTTCCAGCATATATATACCATCAATTATGACCAGGTCGCTCCTAATAGCCTCGTTCAAAAGGCAAATCAAGGTGTCCAGTCGCTTACTAATATGAAACCTTTTCTTTGAGTCTTTGCTGAGACAGCCCTTCAGATTCTTGAAACCCAGAGAGACCTTCGCTTGAAAATGAGTCTTGAGCACCGGGACATTTATGAGAAAGTCTGTGTCTAAGGCTGCTCTCGAGACCTTGACCCTTACCCCTCCTAAATCTATCTCATGAAAAGCTCCTTCATTGAAATCAATCAGTTTAATTCCATATTTTTTCGCTATCTTGTCAATGCCCGTACCTTTAAAACCCTGCTTCGTATATGGCTCGAGTTCATCGAATATGCCAATGATAGCTCCTTCGCCTATAGAAATATCTCTGCAGCCATACTCGAGTAATAGTTGTACGACTCCATCTATGATCTTCGACGTGGTCACCATCCCATAGGGAGGCATTATTTTGTGTCGGAAACAATTATTGGGTTTTACCAGGACTCTATCGTGGCTATTGAGTTTCTCGAATCCTTGACACAGCTCGATAGCCTTACGAAGCGAATCCAAGGAACCATCAAATTTTACCAGTGATACTGTCATGGATTCTGCACACCTTGATACTGTTTAATCTCTTCAACATACAAGTCCAGGAACATCTTAGCTTTCTCTTCGGAGAACAGGGCAGGCCTGTAAGTGAGAGAGAAATTTAGCTTCTTATTATAGGTACCCGAAGCGATGCCTAGCCCCATGGGAGTTACCACAGGGGCTGAGCCAGTAACATTGAGTATCCTGGCATTGCCTATCTTACGCACTGCCGGTTCCTCAGAGCCTAGTTTCGGCCAGATGAAGCCTACATTGGTAAAGAGAATAGTATCAACATATGTCCGGGTAATTATCAAGAACCGGCACATCCCCCTCATAACGAATAAAGGAAAGCGAGAGCAAAAATAGAAGAAATAAACTAAAGAGAAGGCTATTCTGTTCATCGTCTCATCTATAGTGTCTGCTCTGACTTTTCTCAGCAGCTTTGCGGGATCAGCCCTATCTTCGGGCGTGGTGGGTAAGGAAAACCAGGACGCCTGATTAGAAACAATATAACGGAAACCCTTTGGGCTTATGTTTACTGGAGCCATTATGCGTATTTTTTTACTGGTTTTCCCATGCATGCTATTCCACTTCTCCACTGCCCGGTAACAAGCTGCCAGAAAAATATGATTTAGCTCAACCCCCGCCGATATTGCCTTAGACTGGATTTCTCTGAATTCCCTGGGACCTATAACTTTAAAACAAAAACCGAGTTCTTTGGACTTTCCCGACTTGTCATGAAAAACCCTTGTCGGGGGAGGGATGGCAGCTATAACAAAGCGATGGAAAAGACTGGAAATCATTTTTCTGTAGTAATTTTTTACCCTTGACCTCTGACTGTGGGCGAATTCCAGCAATTCGTCTCCTTCACGATTTATGCGGATATCCCCAGACGATTTAGAATCCTCAGAAAGCTCGTTGTTATAACTCTCAATGACTTTCCTTACGAAAAGAAGAGCGCGGAGTCCGTCTGCTGCCGAGTGATGAAAGGTGAAAACCAGCAAGGACTCCCGCTCATTTTTCCTTAATAGAAGGGCCCTCACCGGGAACTCCTTTTTAATATTGAAGGGCTGGTTCATCCAGGAGGAAAGATAGCTCTCGTGGTTTATAACCTGGAGTTGAGTCTGGTCCGGGACGATTAGAACCCCCTTCCCAAAGTCTTCTTGTATCTGGCGGCAAAGCCTAAAATTTCTGCTGCGTAGAATCGTTCTCATTACGGGATGAACTTGCTGCGCCGAAAAAATCGCTTGATTCAATCTAACGTGCTCTATTCCTCCTTCCAATTTTAGAATCACGTGAATAAGCATAGGCTCGTTTGCACCATCAAGAGCCAGCAGGCATTTATCAACACAATTCAGTGGGATTGAACTAGCGGAACTCTCTGTTTTTCTTCGCATAGTAATCTGAAGCTAGACCGAGCAGTGGGAGTCGCAAAGCCGAAGGGTTATATCAACACCATCACAGCTGTATTCAAAGCGATCGGGCTTATACCCGCTCCCATAAAGGTTTTCGGCTTGCTATTCCAACCCTTCAACCTTCTTTTTCACTGCCTGGGCAATCTCGACTGAGACCTCTTGCCCACCGCGGCGCGCCAGCCAGGCTAGAGCCCCTGCAACGTCGCCTCCAATGATAACCTTCGTCTTGCCATTTACAGGTTCCAGAGTGTAGAAGCGTGTCAACTTAGTGCCTAATGCTTTCCCCTCCAAGACCACACTCCGCTCTGGGACAAACTCGGTAATCGTCATCAATAATGTAACCGTAAGCCCGCTTACCTTAGCTGTGACAGAAAGCTGTGAGCCCGCTGTCAAAGGCCCCTTAGAAATCCTCTCAATCTTCTTGATGGACGGCATCCATTGATGCCATTCTTCAAGCTTGTCTATCAGCGCCCAGACTCTCTCGACAGGGGCATTAATGTCGATGCTGCTCTCAAACCTCATGCCTGTCAAGCTCCTCCTTTATGTAGTATCACACAATATATTATATATTATTATGCAATCTAATGGACTAGCCCGGTAAGTGTATCCCCCATATCGATTTGCTTGGAAAAGCGATATAACTTCAGGCAGGAAAAGAAAGGAACGGAGATGGAGAGAGAGATTGTTTATTGTTTCCCTGACATCGCCCATTATGTAGTATAATGCGTGGAACATACTATGCCACAAATAAAAGCAGGTATAATAAACGTTACCGGGTATGTTGGTGCTGAACTGGCTCGCTTACTTCACCAACATCCCCAAGTAGAGCTCGTCACTGTCACCGGAAGAAGCGCAGCCGGGCAAAAATTAGGCGATGTTTTCCCCAACTTCGCGGGAACCGACTACATAATAAAAGCCGAGCTTGACAGCGAAATCGACATCGCCTTCTCAGCAATGCCCCATAAAAGCAGTGTAGACATAGTACCATCTTTGCTAAAACAAGGCATTAAGGTGGTCGATGTCAGTGCTGACTTCAGGCTAAAGAACACTGGCGAATATCCTAAATGGTATGGATTTACTCACCCATCGCCCGAGCTATTGACAGAGGCGGTTTTCGGCTTACCCGAGCTGCATCGGGGAGAAATTGCCTCAGCCTCCTTGGTAGCAAACCCTGGCTGCTACAGCACCAGCGCTATCTTGGCCATGGCACCCATAGTCAAAGAAGGGCTTATCCATCCCGATATAGTGGTGGATAGCAAATCAGGCGTCTCTGGCGCCGGCAGAACCCTGAGCCTGACTACCCATTATTCCGAGGCCGACGAGAATGTCCTTGCCTACTCCCTTGAAGGACATCGCCATTTGCCCGAAATAGAACAGGAATTGAGAATCCTTAATCCGCCATTTTCTCCATCGATAACCTTCGTGCCTCACCTAGTGCCAATGACCAGAGGCATATTGAGCACCTGCTATGCCAAATTAGCTGATAGCCGTCGGCTGACAGCTGACAGCTTGAAACAGCTATACCGGGAATTCTACAAGCATGCCCCCTTCGTTCAAATAACAACTAAGCCTCCCCACACCAAGCATGTCTGGGGAACCAACCTTTGCCTTATTTATCCCACTGTCGATTCGAAGACAGACAGGCTTATAGTCATTAGCTGTCTGGACAACCTAATCAAGGGAGGGGCCGGGCAAGCTGTGCAAAATATGAATCTGATGTTCAGCCTGCCTGAGACCACAGGGCTGGAGGCTCTAGCCATTTACCCTTGAAATGTGCAGACCATTCCTCTACTTCTTTTGCTTAATCCCTGAGGCTACAGAAGGTAGCAGCTGCCTTTTAATCCATTATCACCCTCCTTCCGGCACCCCCGTAAATTTTTCACGCTAAAAAGGACCCATTACTACAACGCAGTGTTAACTCACTATCAGTATATTATGTCAACTAAACCAGAGACCCTTTCGCGTCCCTCTACACTCGTTAGAGAGGTTGTGGGTTTAGTGCCACCCGGACAGCAAATGATAAAATAACAGGGGTGAAGGAATTGATCGAGAGCCTGACCAAGAAAGCCGGCGATGAAATTCCCGAACAAACTTGACAGTGCAGGGGTGATATACTATAAGCGGCTTGGGAGAATGTTCGTCGCCTTACCGTGAATGGACTGAGAGATTATAGACAGCCTGTTAAATTACAAAAGAGGGGTTAATAAAAGGCAAGAGTTTTAAGGTTTTGTCGTAAGAGAGTAAAAGCAATGACCAATTTAACAGGTGAGAAGAGATGAAGAAAGAAAAAAAACTTCTATTGTTCTTAGCACTGGTTCTTGTTGGTGCGCTGCTTTTTAGCTCTGTCTCTGCTTCGGCCGGTGAAAATCCTGAACCTGGAAAGCCACTGGCGGAAGTCAGAAAGGCCCTTGAACAAGAACTTTCATCTCTGGCTGGAGCTGGCTTTGTTGGCATCGCCCATTCGGAAGCTGAGGGCGAAGTCATCGTCTTTGTCGAGGATGAACAGACGAAGCAAAGAGTGCCGCACTCCTTTGAAAACTACACGGTGCGGACGGAAGTTACCGGGAAAATCGAAACACTTTCTACTCAGGTAGCGGAGCCCATAATCAACGTCAGCGAGGATAGGCAAGGCAAGGTCAGACCTCTGGTCGGCGGGACAAGCCTGTCAGCCTACGTCAAGAAAGGGGCACTAATATACCTGTACTCCGGAACCATGGGCATGGTCACCTATGACGACAAGATTCTGTCTAATGCCCACGTTATTGCTATGGAGCCGGGTGCGGGTGAGTTTCTCGACATAGGAACACCCATCATCCAGCCCGGAAGTCGCGACGGAGGAAGGTCAGTCAATCGGGTGGGGGAACTCGAGGCATACATACCTATTGACTTTGAGTCTGATGCGGAAAACTACGCTGATGCTGCTATAGGCAGTATTGATAGCAGTATTGACGCATCTCGTGGCGAGCAGTTTTATGAAAGAGGTAATTACTGGGTTGAAGGGTGGACCGAGGTCTCTGAGGGAGATATCGTACGAAAATCTGGGCGCACGACTGGAGTAACCACCGGCGAGGTGATTCACACCCACGCCTCTGTCTTTGTTTGGTATGGCGACCAATTAGCTTATTTCGTGGACCAGATTGTAGTAACTCAAGAGAACTACTCCTTCGCAGCGCCAGGTGACTCAGGCTCCGCGGTGGATAAAGATAGAGAGTTTGTGGGGCTGATTTCTGCTGGCTCCGAAACTTGCGCGGTCATCAGCAAGGCAGAGCACATTATTGAGGGTCTTGGTATCGCTGTTGAGCCTCCGGAGGATCAGTATAGTCTCACCATCTCCAGCACCCCTGGCGGTTCGGTAACCACCCCCGGTGAGGGCAGGTTTATCTACGACGCCGAGCAGGTGGTCAACCTTGTTGCTGAGCCTGGCGAACATTACCGGTTTGTGGAATGGACTGGTGATGTAGATACCATCACCGATATCAACACCGCCACGACCAACATCACCATAAACGACTCCTACTCCATCACCGCCAACTTTGAACCAGAACCAGATTGGTATAGCCTCACCATCTCCAGCACCGAAGGCGGTTCGGTAACCACCCCCGGTGAGGGGATTTCTATCCATGCCGCTAACACGACGGTCAACCTTGCCGCCGAGCCCTGCGAACACTACCGCTTTGTGGAATGGACTGGCAATGTAAGTACCATCGCCAATGCCTACGCCGCCACGACCAACATCACCATAAACGACTCCTACTCCATCGCCGCCAACTTTGAACTAGAACCAGATTGGTATAGCCTCACTATCTCCAGCACCGAAGGCGGTTCGGTAACCACCCCCGGTGAGGGGATTTCTATCCATGCCGCTAACACGACGGTCAACCTTGTCGCTCAACCTGACCAAGGCTACCAATTTATGAAGTGGACCGGCGATGTAAGTGCTATCACTGATGTCAACGCCGCCACGACCACCATCACCATGAACGCCTCCTACTCCATTACCGCCAATTTTGAGACGTGGCATCCCGAACCCATGGCGTTGTTGAGAGTAGACAGCACCGAAGGCGGCTCGGTAACCGAACCCGGTGAGGGGACATTCTTGTGTCCCCTCAGCACCGAGGTCAACCTTGTGGCTGAGGCAGGGAGTGGCTACCAGTTTGTCAGCTGGTCGGGCGATGTGGACACCATTGACGATGTCGACGCTGCCGAGACCACCATCACCATGGACAACTCCTACTCCATCAGAGCCAATTTCCAAGGGGGTGGGTCGGGGTGCTGCTGCGCCGCCACCGCAGCCTACGGCAGCCCAATGGCCGAGGAAATACAAATTTTGCGCGAGTTCAGAGATGAATACCTGCTGACCAATCCGCCGGGACAAGCCCTGACAGACCTCTATTACAGGGCCAGCCCACCAATAGCCGAGTTCATAACCGAGCATCCAAGCCTGAAGCCGATAGCGAGGGCTGGGATGGTGCCCGCTGTAGCCATGAGCGTCGTAGCTGTCAACACTACTCCGGCCGAAAAGGCGACTATAGTAGGCTTAGTGGCACTGGTTTCAGTAGCACTGGCTGTATGGGCAAAGAGGCGGCGAGGCAGAGGTCCAGAGTATACCTGAAGCTGAAATCCCTCTACCATCAAGGGAGGGGGATTTTATTGAGCACCGCACAAAAACCATTGACAATTCCTTCAATAATGGTACCATAGTACTATAAAGCGAATATAGGGTCGGTGGTCAAGTGCGTGCATCAAGGAGATGGGGTATGAAGATAATATTTAGTTCGAGGAGACACCATTACTTGGCAAGAGTTAGCATCTTTTTGATTATGGTAGCCTTAATTGCCGGGATGGTAGGCTGCGAGCCTATTCTTACTCTACAGTACGACCTCACTATCGCCAGTACCGCTGGAGGGTTGGTAACCACCCCTGGAGAGGGGACCTTTACCTATAATGAGGGAACAGTAGTTGACCTGATGGCCGAGGCTGAGGAGGGATACGAGTTCGTCAACTGGACTGGCGATGTGGGCACCATTGCCGCTGTTAATAATGCCATCACCACCATCACCATGAGCGGCAACTACTCTATCACCGCCAACTTTGCTCCATACATGGTCGCCGCAGGCTACAGTCACACGGTGGGGCTTAAGACCGACGGCACCGTGGTCGCCGTGGGAGACGAAACCTTCGGGCGGTGCAATGTCGACGGCTGGACGGACATCGTCCAGGTCGCCGCTGGCGGGTATCACACGGTGGGGGTTAAGTCCGACGGCACTGTGGTCGCCGTGGGACGGGAAACCGCCGGGCAGATCAATGTCGGCGGCTGGACGGACATCATCCAGGTCGCTGCAGGCGAGTATTACACGGTGGGGCTCAGGTCCGACGGCACTGTGGTCGCCGTGGGAGCGAACGGCGCCGGACAGTGCGATGTCGGCGGCTGGACAGACATCGTCCAGATCGCTGCAGGCGAGTCTCACACGTTGGGGCTCAAGTCCGATGGCAGCGTGGTCACCGCGGGAGACAACAGCTACTTACAGCGTAATATCGGCTGGACGGATGTCGTCCAGGTCGCTGCAGGCCTGTATCACACGCTGGTGCTTGGAGCCGACGGTACCGTGCACGCCATAGGATACAACGACTTCCATCAGTGCGATGTCTACAGCTGGACTGACATCACCCAGGTCGCCGGAGGCGGCTATCACACGGTGGGGCTCAAGTCTGACGGCACCGTGGTCGCCGTGGGACGGTCAAGCGCCGGGCAGATCGATGTCGGCGACTGGACGGGCATAGTCCAGGTCGCCGCGGGCAGATTTCACACGGTGGGGCTTAAGACCGACGGCACCGTGGTCGCCGCGGGATGCACCGGAGGGTTCGACAACTCCGGGCAGTGCAACGTCGACGGCTGGATGCTGAAGTGAGCTTTCCCCGCACCTCCATCCGTAAGGGCGAAGGTAGGGTTATATTATCGTTGCGAGCCATCTTCGCCTTCCTGTCATTGCGAGCCCCGACTCGTCGGGGCGTGGCAATCTCATTTGGCTCCACGAGATTGCTTCGCCGCTATGCTCCTCGCAACAACAGAGGGGAAAAGGATTGCGGAGTCTGTTCCGAAGTGTAAGCGAGGAATCTCGCTCCTCACTCGGTATATATCATATATACGATTCGGCAAGCTCAAAATAGCTCTGGGCGGCAGTTAACACCTTTGCCTTCTCTTCTTCGGGAATGTAGGAGTCATCGAGCTTGAAGCTTTCCACCTTGCCCCGAACATAGGCCCGGTAGCATTTGTAGAAGTTGAGCAATTTCAGGAGCTCCTCATCATGGCTCAGCCCCACATAGGTATTTACCAGATGTCGGGAAAGACCAGCCTGCTGATAGCGGTCTAAGTCCATAGCCAGAAAGGCAATCTCCGAGGCCACGTCGGAATATCGGAACCTGTCGTTAAACTCAATGCAGTCGTAAATGCAAATATCGTCAGTAAAACAAACATGAGCGGCATGAAGGTCGCCATGGCAATCCCTTATTTTGTCTTCTCTTACTCGCTTATCGAACAGGCTTGCGTTACTGGCAATGAAGTTATCAGTGTAATTCTTAATGTGCTGATATTCCCCGGCGGTGATGGAAGTTCCAATATATTTCTCGGTTTGAGCGAAGTTTTCATCGGTATTCTGGCGAATAACATCCAATCTGCCGAAGGCGGCAATCTTTTGATTTGTTTCAGCCTTTTGGTGAAAGACCACCAGCTTTTCAGCCACCCTTGCCACCATTTCCCGAGTTACCTGACCCCGGGGCAAAAGCACGTCCATCATGCGGTCCTGGGGCAACTGCTTCATCTTAACAGCATATTCTATCGCCTGGCCTTGCCCTTCGACGCGAAGCTCACCTTTCTTTTCGACAATCGGTACCACGGCTAAATAAGCATCGGGGCAAAGTCGTCTGTTTAGTTCCAGTTCTTGATAGCAGAAGAAATGGCGCTTCTCTAAAGTAGTGTAATCCAGATAACCCAGATTGACCGGCTTTTTAATCTTGTACACATATTCGCCGGTGAGGAAAATAAAGGACATCTGGGTCTGGACCAGTTCTATCTTTGGTGGTTTGTGGGGATAGGCCTGGGACTTAAGGAGGGCTCCAACTGTAGATGGTAATACTGACACCAGACTTCTCGTGAAATTTCAGGGCCTTTCCCACACGGCTGCCATTCCTTGCCCACCACCAATACACATGGTTTCCAGGCCACGATGCAGATTTCTATGAATCATATCGTAGATGATGGTGACTGCTATTCTCGCCCCGGTGCAACCGATAGGATGACCCATAGATATGCCACTACCATGAGGGTTAATGTGGGCAAAATCCCAACCAAGCTCTTTCAGGCAACCCAGTGTCTGAGCTGCAAAAGCTTCGTTAAGTTCGATAACATCAAAATCTTTATTGCCAAGCCCCGTCTTTTTGAGCACCTTTCTTACTGCCGGTATAGGACCTAACCCCATGTATTTGGGGTCTGTCGCGCCTGAAGCCCAGGCTCTAAGGATTGCCATAGGTTTGAGCCCTAATTCCCTAGCTTTATCTCCAGACATAAGCACTACGGCGGCCGCAGCATCATTAATCCCCGAAGAGTTACCGGCAGTGACTGTTCCGTCTTTTCGGAATGCCGGAGGCAGCTTAGCCATTTTCTCCATGGAAGTGTCCATAGGTCGCTCATCAGTATCAAAAACAATGGGCTCTCCTTTTCTCTGCGGGACAGGAAAAGGAACTATCTCATCCTTAAATACACCCTCCGCTATGGCTTTGCGCGCCCGCATATGGCTGAGATAGCCTATCTCATCCTGCTGTTGGCGAGTGAAGCCATATCTGCTGGTGATTTCTTCCGCGGTATTTCCCATATGATAGCCGTAGAAGATTTCCCACACTCCGTCATAGACCATGAGGTCTATAAGCTCTCCCCTGGCTCCAACATCCATGCGATAGCCCCAGCGGGCCTTAGGGAGAACGTAGGGGGTGTGGCTCATGCATTCCATGCCTCCAGCGACCACAACATCGGCCTCGCCCGCTATTATAGTTTCTGCTCCCAAAGTAATAGCTTTTAAACCTGAGGCACAGATCTTATTCACTGTAAAGGCGGGGGTCTCTTTAGGAATGCCGGCATAGATGCAGGCCTGGCGAGCCGTGTTTTGCCCCTGTCCTCCCTGAAGGACATTCCCCATAATTACTTCGTCAACCTGAACAGGACGCAAAGAAGAATCGTAAGCATAGTGCTTTTTCTCCAGCTCTATTATTCCATCAGACTTGAGTGCGTCGGGGCCATAACTGAGCAATTCTTCACTGGACTTCGGCCGTAGTCCTGCTCGCCTAAGCGCCTCCTGGATCACCGCAGCACCCAGTTCAACAACAGGTATATCTTTCAAAGAACCACCGAAGGCGCCAATCGCTGTCCTGGCACCACTGACGACAACTACTTCTTTTTGCATGCTCTAATCTCCTTCTATCAGAATTTCCTCATATCGCGGATGGGGGCATTAAACTGCCCAGAGTTGAGACGGGCATTTAATAGCTTTTTGGCAACATCAACTCCCCCAATGTCTCGCGCTTTGCTGTGGGACAGTTTACCTGTGAACTTACCAAGTATAGCAAATTCCTGGGCTATATCAAAAGATTATCTTGGGACGACAGCTACTACAAAAACCTGCCGCCTTCAAGTCGGTGTCGGCCAGGCTGTTGGAAAAGTGCATGACACATTTGTTATTGGGACAATGTCCCAGGCCGAAGGTATGCCCCAGCTCATGAACTATCTCCTTAGTGGCTCTTTCCAGAAATAAAGCTTCATCTGGGGCCAAGCCATAATATTCCTGTCTTAGTCGACACAGAGATACGACTGCTGTCCCCGAGACCATATCGGCTTCGCCAAATACGAAGTTGAGCCTGGGAATATAAAGGTCAACATCAGCTATACCTACAACCCTTTCCTCTCTTTCCGACTTTTTAAGATAGGCTAGCAATTTTGAGGAAAAGTATTGCTTCCTCTCGGGATTATAGGCCTGGGACAAATCGCTAAAACCTGCTTTTATTTCTACCGGACAATGGAAAATACCGCCGACCCTATCCCTAAGCTCCTCCATTGTTTCGTCAGCTATATTGCCTAACGGTTTAAGCGTGATCTTCACTTGATTCTCTGCCCCGATAAATCGGGGCTCTTCTCCCAAATAATATCTTAAAATTTTATCACAGGCCGAGCAGAGAGTGATGAGTAAGTATAGTCAATTGCAAAACTCCTTATAATTCTCCCTCCCCTGGCGGGAGGGAGTTAGAGGGAGGGGGATTCACCCTCACCTTAATCCTCTCCCATC
>Ga0315549_1000685_pt1 | contig 39110 bp, 44 predicted proteins | sample SalMarSW160200MG_FD_203101 | JGI IMG/M metagenome (GOLD analysis project Ga0315549, IMG submission 203101) | Salt marsh sediment microbial communities from the Plum Island Ecosystem LTER, Massachusetts, United States - Salt Marsh Sediment SW1601-200 ...
AAATATTGCTGATGTTGGTAATATCATGATAAGTCTTTATGTGGTTGCACCAGAGATAGACAGATGAGAATGATGTACTTAAAGGAGAAAGAGATTGGCGAAACCAAGCATCTTAAATCCACTTAAAGCTATCAGGTATCTTTTTAAGAAACCCAAGACATTAAGGTATCCTTTTGAGCTTAAAGAGCCTGCATTAAGATACAGGGGTTTTCATCTCAATGATTGGGATAAGTGCACAGGTTGTGGAAATTGCGCTGATATATGTCCTAATGAGGCCATTAATATGGTGGAGATATCTGAATTAAAACCAAAACCCAAGGAAGGCATAAAGAATGAACGGCCCGAGCTAGATTACGGCAGATGCTGTTTTTGTGGTTTGTGTGTAGATATCTGTCCTCCTGGTTCTCTAAGACTTTCCAGGGATTATTTACATATCCATTTTAAAACAGGCACCTTTACTTTTATTCCAAAGGATGAACATTCTGACAAAGAGTGTTTCTTCCCTGATGAAAAACATTCTGTGCTTCAAGCAAGTCTGACTCATCGCAAAAAAGATTATGAAGGATTTACATCTGATCTCAAGTATTCTTTATTTGAACCAGACCGTGTAGTTATGCCTCAGGTTAAACCCAAGGAACGCATACTATCATTTATTGAACAGGTAACAGGTTATTCTAAGGATGAGGCAAAAAGTGAATCTTCGAGGTGTCTTGAATGCAAATTATGCGAAGAAGCCTGCCCTGCACATTTAAAGATTTCCGATTATATAACAGCAGTTTATGAAGATAAGACAGATGAATCATTAAGGAAAATATTTGAAGATAATCCGATTCCTGCTATCTGCGGAAGGATATGTATGAAACCTTGCGAAGATGCGTGTTCCTTAAGTATCAGAGGAGAAGCTGTTGCAATAAGATGGATAAAAAGATTTGTCGCTGATTCTATCAAAGATTATAAAGCTGTTTTAGAAGCTGCCCCATCTAAACCTACAGGCAAAAAAGTGGCTGTTGTGGGGGCAGGGCCTGGTGGGTTGTCAGCAGCCTATTTCCTGAGACTTAAAGGACATGAAGTAACGGTGTATGATTCGCTGCCGGGTGGAGGAGGAATGGTGAGAATAGGTCCTCCGCTTTACAGATTACCTATAGAAGCAATCGATAAAGATGTAAATTATATCGCTTCTCTTGGGGTTGATTTCAAATTTAATACAACTGTAGGAAAAGATGTGTTGTTTGATGATATTATGAAAAAATACGATGCGGTTTATCTTGGGATAGGGATTACTGTAAGCCGCTCAACAAGGGTTAAAAATACTGAAAAATGTCTTTTGGCACTTAATTTTTTACAGGAAAATAAAATTGGGAAAAAGGTTAAAGTAAACAAAGAAATTATCGTAATAGGCGGAGGTAATGTAGCGATGGATGTGGCTCGGGAAGCACTCCGTTTACAGCATATCCAGTATCCCGGAGAGGAAGTTACAATAAAAACTGTATCTTTAGAGGATTGGAATATAATGCCGGCAACAAAAGAAGAGATTGAAGAAGCAAAGGAGGAAGGAGTTCAATTTAATCCTGGATGGGGACCAAAAGAAGTTGTCTTAGATGAAAAAGGAAATGTAAAAGGGCTTTTATGTATGAAGGTAAAGAGTGTATTTGATGAACAAGGTAGATTCGCTCCCACTTTCCATGAAGAACAGGAAATGCTTTTAGAAGGAAATATGGTAATCGAAGCTATTGGACAGGCGCCTGATTTTTCGTTTATACCTAAAAAACATTTTGAAAAACTTGAATTTACCGAAAGAAGAAAAGTGAAAGTTGATGAAAATGGAATGACATCTATTCCTAAAGTATTTGCAGGTGGAGATATAGTCAACTTAAACTTGGATGCGGTAACTGCAATTGCTGATGCAAAAGTTGCTTCCTACGGAATAGATAAATTTTTAAGATTTCCTACCTAACACTTCATTATTATTTTATCATGGCTTCCATGGAAAAGGTTTTCACCAATTTTTCAGGGATGTTAACAATACCATTAGGGATGCCGGAAATATTAACTAGGCAGACACTTATTGAATTTACTACACTGATTTAATCTTTTTTTCAATAACTTCAGCAGCTTTGATAATAGGATATGCAGTTGGTGTTGCAAAAAGCAGTGGATGAGTTCCAATCTGGGCAGTCAAAATGGAATTTACAGCCATTTTGTTTTGAATAGCAAGCCCAATAATATTTATCAATTCTCCAGTACTCGATCCACCTATTACTTCTCCCCCAAGTATTACACCTGATTCCCGCGCAACAATCAGTTTTACTATCTGTTTATGCGTTCCAAGCAGTGTTCCAGGATGCTTATCAACACCTTTAAAAGTACCCGTGACAACACTAAACCCTTCCTTTACCGCTTGATTTTCAGTTAATCCTGCTGCAGCAAAACCAGTCTTTCCAATAGCAGTGGAAAAAATAGCGATTGTTCCACCAAAAGTTTTTATTGTACAAAGTTTATACAGATTCATAGCTGCAATCCTCGCCTCGGCACAAGCAGTAGAAGCAAGCATAACACCACTTAGTTTCCTGGTGATGAAATCTCTTTTTTCAGCACAGTCCCCACAGCAAAGATATCTGAATTATCCGTTCTCATATACTCGTCTACCTTGATAAATCCCATCTCGTTAATTTTTATTCCAGATTTTTTGGGAGAGCATTGGCATGAAAGCACCATTCTATTTTTCGCTTGTGCTTACCTTAACAGCAGTTGTTCTACTTATTTTTCTTGAAAAATAATTTACTTATTTTCGCTTATGAGATGGAAGAAACATCGATCAAATTCCGTTAAGGGAATGGATCTGGCCGGCTGTGAAGATCGATGTAACCGAGCAATCTACCCAGGATCGAGATTATCTGTTGACTGTGGAAGATATAAAAAATTGGGAACAAAAAAACGGGATAATACCGGTTCTTGACCGACGAAAGGGAAATCACAGGGATTGCCATTGATACACCGAGCAGGGTTGAAGAATTCAAATTTTACATTATACCCCCACCAGTAATTTTTCTGACATCACTATGAAGCATTGAGATATATATTAGAATGAGATATAGTAACATCACTGTGGAAAGAGGGTCTTTGTCAATATGAGTGGGAACTCAGGAATGGCCTCAGCAGGTTCGGGCGATGTTCTTACAGGGACCATTGCTGCTATGTATGGTCTGGGTCTGGGTATAGAGGACGCGCTAAGAACTGGAGTTTTTCTGCACGGTTTCTCGGGAGACCTGGCTGCTGAGGAAAAAGGAAAAGATGGTATTACTGCCCAGGACATTCTAGATTATCTTCCTTGTGCATTAAAGCATTACAGAGAAGAATATAATGAAATTGTGAATCATTTTTATAAAAGTCTGTATATCGTTTAGAGGCGGGCATGAAAGCTTGGATTTTAGAAAAACAGTCAAATATAGATAAGAAGCCGTTAAAACTAACCGATGTTCCCTTGCCTGTTCCGGATAAGCAGGAGGTCAGAATCAAAGTTCTGGCATGTGGAATATGCAGAACTGATATCCATATTGCTGAAGGGGATTTAGCCTTGAAAAAATCTCCCTTGATTTTGGGGCATGAAATAGTCGGCGTGGTTGAAAAAACAGGAGAAGGAGTAAAGAATCTTAAAATCGGAGATCCGGTCGGCATTTCCTGGCTATACAGCACTTGCGGGCGCTGCGGATACTGCCTGAGAGGGAAGGATAATTACTGCCCTGATTTTAAATGCACAGGTTGGGATGTAGACGGTGGATTTGCAGAATACATCACTATAAAGGAAGACTTTGCTCTTTCCCTGCAGGGAATAAATATGGAGCCGGAGGATATGGCCCCGCTTATGTGTCCCGGCATTGCCGGGTATTGTGCTCTCAAACTGACAGAGGCAGCGCCAGGAGACAAGGTAGGTCTCTTTGGTTTTGGCCCAACAGCTTATTATGTTTTAAAGGCTGCAAATTATCTGGGAATTGAAGTTTATGTCAGCACAAGGTCTTCAATCAATAAAGAAGAAGCAAGAAAAAACGGAGCTGCCTGGGTGGGAAATGTAAGGGAGGGAAAGCTTCCTACCCGTCTTGATTCAGCCATTCTCTTTCCGCCGGCAGGCGCCCTGGTAGAGCCTGTTCTTGGCCAGGTAGAGATAGGGGGGACTTTGGTACTTGCACCTGTAAGCATGTCTCTTATTGAGATAAAGAATTATTCAGATAAGCTGTGGGGGAGAGATATAAAAACTTTGTATAATATAAATAAAGCAGAAGCAGAGGAATTTTTAAAAATTGCCGGACAGGCTGACATGAGAATTGCAAGACGAATTTTTTCCTTTAAAGAGTTACAGGAAGCAATGATTCAGGTAAAAAAAGGGAAAATCAAAGAACCCAACGCAGTTATCAGGATTTCAGCGAAATAATTAAGATCTAATGTCTATTATTTTAAAAATATATAGTAAAGAGATTGAAGTCGAGAACCATCCTGGTAAAACCATACTCGATCTTGCCAGGAATAAAGGGATATTTATAACTTCGAGCTGTGGTGGACAGGGAAAATGTGGACGGTGTCTGGTCAATCTGATTGAAGGCCGTTTTCTCAGCGGTGATAAGGAGATTATTACATCAGGATCTCGTCCTCATAAAGCGCTGTCCTGCAGAACAAGCGTGAAGGGCAAACATGCGGTTATCGAGATCCCTCAGAAATCTTTAATTGAATTATCTGGTAAGATCATCGACGATTTTACGCTTAAATATTACAATTATGATCCGCCGACAAAAAAGTATTGTCTTCATGTCCCCCAAGCTGTACTTGAGAATCAGGCGTCGGATCGCCAAAGGATGGAAGAGGAGATTGCAAAACGGGTTTCTATCAAGAACATAGAGATTCCCTTGCAGGTTTTGCAAAAATTGCCGGATACACTGGCGCAGGGTGATCAAACCATCACGGTGACGCTGGGCTGTATTAACGATTATTGGTCAATGATCGAGATAGAGCCTGGTGATACGACCCAGATCCTTTATAGTATTGCTGTTGATATCGGTACAACTACTGTTGTGGGCGTATTGATTGATCTAAATAGGGGGGAGATCATAGGCAGAGCTTCTTTGTATAATCAGCAGATGATTGTGGCAGAAGATGTGATTTCCCGGATATCCTCAATCACGTCTCATAAAAAACTCGACTTGTTAAAATCTTTGGTGATTGATGAAACTATCAATCCCATCATAAAATATCTCGGCAGTACATACAGTGTCAAAAGAAAAGACATCAGTAGGATAGCCCTTTCTGGAAATACGGTTATGATCCATTTGCTCTTAGGCCTTGATCCGCAAAGCATTGGAAAAGTGCCATTCCAGCCAGTCATAAAAAGACCCGGTTCATTTCTGGCGACAGACATTGGTTTAGAAATTGCCTCGAACGGCATTGTGGACATCATGCCTTCTGTGTCTGGTTATATTGGAGGTGATATCACCTCGGATATCTATGTGTCAAAGCTGCACGAAGAAAAGGAGCTTTCTGTCTTAATCGATATTGGCACGAATGGCGAAATCGTGATGTGTGAGAATGGCAATATGGTTGCCTGTTCTACTGCGGCAGGGCCTGCTTTCGAGGGCTATGGTTTATATCATGGATGTAGAGCAACCAAAGGAGCCATTGAGAAAATAGTCTTTGATAATGAGAAAAATATTAAGATAAAAGTTATTGGCGATGACAAAGCTTCGGGAATATGCGGTACAGGCGTGATTGATTTTATGGCTGAGGGATTGAGAATCGGACTTCTTAATCAATCGGGCAGGTTAAATGAGGAATTACTAAAAGAGCTTCAATTAGGCTATATAATTAAAGATAATGGGAGAAATATAAAAGCCTGTATTATAGCAAGAAATGAGTATTCAGCTCTCAATGAACCGATTGTTATTTCTGAGGCAGATATTTCAAAAATACTGCAGGCAAAGGCAGCAGTATACGCTGGCATTAAGGTATTGTTAGAAATGCAGAATAAGACATGGCGCGATATAAACAAGCTCATTTTAACAGGAGGCTTTGGGAAAAATATCAATACCGGCAATGCTGTTTCAATCGGGCTGCTTCCCCCTGTCCCTGCAGAACGGGTAGAAGTAATTGGAAACGGATCGCTTGGCGGGGCTTTTCTTGCCCTCACTGAGTCAGACGCTATAAATACGATGAATGAGATCTCAGCAAAAATTGATGTTATTGAATTGAATATGCAAAAAATATTTCAAGAGCATTATATCGATGCTATATTTTTACCCAATAGGAATAAAGAGGATTTTTGATTATACTACGCCTCAAAATACCCACGAGAGTTTGGTAAATAGTGTCCTGCCCTGACCTTCCTCATCTGTATATCTAGTGTTCCCTTCCTGATAAGCAAGCTGCAGGGCGCCAAAGGGGGGCAAAAATTGCCAGACAAATACGATTTGGACAGTATTTCTAAGTAGTTCAAATTTAGGATTTGTCCATTCGTGGAGGAACCTGTATTTTGATTGATAAAAGAGCTTAAAATATAGATCCTTGTTTATATAATAGGTTGTCCTAATGTAATGTATCCAGCTGTTGTCATCAGGATCGGCTGGACTAAACCAGTGTTTATCAAAGTAGTAGCTAAGATTCCAGCCATCAAGAATTTTAAGATCGATTCCTCCAGAGACCTTTTCTAAGTCTCTGTCATAATTATGTCCTATAATGTAGGCAAATGATAGAGACATCCCTTTTTTATTATCAAATCCCAGTTTATTTGTTATAAGATGATTATTAAAATCCTTTTCAAAAAAGGGATCATATTCTGCCTTAAATTCATCTACATAGCTGATAGTGTATTCCCATTTTTTTAAAAATTGGGCTTGTACACTATAATGGCTGTTGTAACTTCTGAGCATGCCCTCCTGGCTCCAGTAACGGTTGTAATTAAAGCTGGGACGCAGAGATTCCAGACCATACCGGTTGATCCAGAATGTATGGCTTATATTTGTATCAAACTCTTTTTTATCATCATCCTGGATAAAACCTGTAGAATTCAAATTTTCCATCACTCCTTCACCGCAATGTGAGTAACGAAAGTGAAAATGGCTGAACTGGGAGTCATAAGAAGGGCGGATAAAACCAGTCCAGGTGCCCTGGTCTGCTATGCCGTGAGTCTTGACAAGCTGTGATGTCATTCCCAGAACATCAGTAAAAAAAAGAGTAGCAGTAAGTCCTAAAGAACCACTGTTTTCTTCCTGATACATTCTGTTTGTTCCAATGATACCGATATTGGACCCATTTTTGAATTCTCGATTGACTCTAAACACAGAAAAAACTGCTTTTTTACCAGCTTCCACATCAGCAGCTGCTGTGGCAGGATCGGATTGGGTCACAAGTCCGTTTACTTTCCATTTGCCCAATTTTCCGGATACTTTAGCTCCCCATGGTATCTCCCCGATCCGCCGGGAATAAAACTGACGGATCCTGGTGGAGTAATTCTCTGCTCCTTCCAGGAAAAAAGGGCGTTTTTCTGGGTATCTCATCTCGTAACGTGTCAGATTCACTTTTTCAACATCTGCTTCAATTGTGGCAAAATCCGGATTTACTGTAGCTTCTACCCTCAGTTTGGTTGTCAGATCATAGCGCAGGTCAACCCCTGCATCTGCGCTTGTATTTTCTCCTTTTTGAAACTGACTCTGCAGGTAAGGAATAACGGTGTATCGTTTTGCTGAGATATCACTGAAATCCAGATTTGTTATCTTTCCGAATTGTGAGATACGATGAGCAGCAGTTATATTCCGGACTGAAAAGCTTTTTTCCAGTTTTCGTACGATTCTTCTGGCTGCATTGAAACCCCAGCTTGATTGCTTTTTGTCGTATTTAAGCGATTTAAAAGGAATCTCGATTTCTGCTGTCCACCCCTTTTCATGGATCAAACACTCCGAATACCAGGTTTCATCCCAGTTGAAATCATTAGTTCTTCCATTGTCAGCAATTTTTCCATCCTTTTGGGTGCCAAGAGGGTTGACAGTAAATAGATAACAATTATTTTTATCCAGAAATGTATCCAGCATTATTACAACACCATCATCTTTATCTAAATCGCCATCCCTTTTAGTGATTTTAGCAGTTATCAATTCAGGTTTCGGATCTTCACACTCAAATCCGAAGTAGATCGAATAGCTGTCATAGATAACTTTTACTTTGGTGGGAAAAGATATGAAAAACCTGAACCTGGTCATAGAATCCAAGTGGATGTGAAGTTCTTAGAGAAGATCCCTGGTAGGAGGACGCGATACCATCAATACACTGCCATTGATGATTGTACTCGACTTTGAGTCTTGAGGATATACGAAAGATGTAATCAGAGAACATCCATTCAGTTCATCGACTATGTTCTCTCCAGATTACCGTTTAGAGCTGAGGTGATACAGACGGACAATGGCGCTGAATTCCAGGGACAATTCCATTGGCATGTTTTGGACAAAGGGATAAATCATGTGTATATTAAACCCAGGAGCCCAAGACTCAATGGGAAAGTGGAACACAATCATAGGATCGATAAGGAGGAGTTTTATAGGATGTTGAATGGAGTAGTCATTGACGATGCTAAGCTGTTTAATGAGAAACTGCAGGAATGGGAAGACTTCTATAACTATAATAGACCTCATGCAGCCTTAGGAGGAAAAACTCCTTATGAAAGATTAAGAGAAAAAGTAGGGCTCAGTGTGTAAACGATCATGTTCAGTCCCACAGCCCGTTTTTTATATGTATAATGGGTGATGAAGGGTGGAGATTTGATGAAATTGAGTGAAAATCATCATCAATAGAAAAACGAATTTCCTATGTTTAATATAATTACATATAATGAAATGTTAAACCAAATTATGCTTTGAAAGCTAAGGTAGAAGCCTGCGCAATAATGAGTAAATTATATTAGATTAGTGGGAGGAGGAAAGAATGATTCTGGATAAATTTTGTCTGAATGGAAAAGTTGCAGTGGTTACAGGCGGAACAAAGGGCATCGGCAAGGCAATTACGTTTGCCCTCGCAGAAGCTGGTGCCGATATCGCAGTGGTGAGTCGAAGCCCTCATAATGGTGTTGAGAAGGCAATCCTTGCCCTTGGGCGCAGATACATACATCACTCAGCTGACTTTACGAAAAGAGAGCAAACCAAGACAGTGATACCAACCGTAGTGCAAAATATGGGAGGAGAGGCCTTGATATCCTGGTCAACAATGCCGGGATCATCCGGAGATCGCCCGCAGCGGAGCACTCTGAAGAAGATTGGGATGATACCTTAGAAAGCGATCTAACAGCCGTATTTGTCCTCTCGCAGGCAGCTGGCAGGATCATGTTGAAAAAGGGAAGGGGAAAAATTATTAACATTGCATCAGTACTTGGGTTTCAAGGAGGGCTCAATGTGATGGCCTATGCCTCAGCGAAACATGGTGTTGTGGGCTTGACAAGGGCTCTTGCGAATGACTGGGCGAGCAAAGGGATTAACGTTAACGCTATTGCACCAAGTTTTTTTATCACTGGACTCACTGAGCCTATCCAAAATGATCCCGACCGCTCCAAATCTATCACCACAAGGACACCAGTAGGTCGATGGGGAACGCCAGAGGATATTGCAGGGGCGGCGGTTTTTCTGGCCTCATCAGCATCGGATTTTATCAACGGCGCAACCTTGCCTGTGGATGGGGGGTGGATGTCTTGGTAAAACCGGATATCTTTTAGCACATCGTGAAGCTAGTTAGTAATATTTTTAACTAGAAACTCTTTGTTAAATGATGGAGAGAGGGATTGGTCTTTGATAGTCTTGAGGAAGTTCCTGCGTTATTTATTAATAAGATTGCCGATTTACTCCAGTCTCTATTTTATCGAACAAATTTTTAGAGATATTTAAAAGACACTCTTTCTAATTATAAAAATCCCTAGGAAATCTCTTATGTTCTTTTGTTTTCATACCTCGGGTTTAAAATGATGAAAATCTAAAAAAACAGCTACAATTAAACCAAACGGAAGCATTGTTAAGAAGGGAACTAGAAAAGGTTGTTAAGGACAGAGATGTAACGATGGTAAAATTGCTCATAAAAGTGAGCGATCTGCCGCATATTCAGGAAACGGCCAAGGCATTGATGGGAATCTCCGTGATGAGAAATCCACCAAAGTGAAAGAGTATTGCAGGAAAAGATTTCACCTATTGATACTAACTCTGAGGTGGTCAACTGGAAAGAAGAAATTATCTGTTAGCTAAAATTCAAAAGTGCACACTTTAAGAATCAAAAGTGCACACCCTTGAGGTCAGTATTTTTAATTTTCTGGATATCGACTAATTTATCATTGCACCAGAATATGATTTCGGAAAGCCCATTATTGAGTGGATAGATTCTCAAGTTTACATTGTCCCGGGGGTTAACACTATTGATCCTGAACTTTACATTATTTAATGATATTTTTCTGTAGGCATCTGCGACTCTATTCATCCTGAGACAGAAGATATCTTTGACTGATTTAAAGGGAGGCTTTATTTCAAATTTTCTAAAAAGCGATTTGTTATCCTCTAAGGCATGCTTGAATCTGATGTAAGGGACTTCTTTGGTAGTTGAGTGGACTTGATGGTAATTATATTTCTGGATTTCTCTATTAAGGATTATTTGAGCTTGTTTAATATCATTTATGTCTTCCCTGACACAGGTTCTGATCATTCTGTCCTGTAACCAACCATATGGACGCTCAATCTTTCCTTTAGCTTGAGGTGAGAGAGCATAAGTTACTTTGACATTACAGTCATTGAGGACCTGTTTCCAATGAGTGATGGCCTCATCTGTAAGCAGGTAATGTTTTCTCCAGTTCGAATCCCTACCTTGAACGAATCTAAAAATCGAATGGGAATCCACATAATAGGTGTAAGGGAAACCGTATTTTAAAATAACCGATTGTAACGCCAGAATATGAGTCCAGCTTGTTTCTTTTTGCACAAGCTTGGCATAGAGAAGAAACCGACTATAATCATCAAGAGAAGTAATCAAATGCCATTTTTCTCCAGCTGCAGGTGAAAAGAGATGACATGAGGAATCATGCTGGATCAGCTCCCCTATATAATTTGTTAGAACCTCCCTGTCATGAGCTTTTCTTTTGCGTTTTTTAAGGTAAAAGGTATTCTTCTTGGCTCTGTCAATTATGGTAGGTAACGATACCCTCTGATTGTATTTTCTCTCTAAAATACCCTTAATATAGCTGTAGTTATAAGATTTGAGAGGAACATCTTCATTTAGTATTATTTTCTTTTCAACAGCCAACTCTTTGAGAATATTTTCTTCAATATCTTGAGAGATTCGAATTGGCTCTCGTCTTTTGTATTGAATAGAAAAGTTTGAAGGATCTTCTTTATGTTTTTTGAGTAAAGAAAAAAATCTTCTTTTCTTTACTTCTAGAATCTCCTGAATGTACTTTCTTTCAACTTCCTTGTTTAAGTATCTTTTAAAAAGTCCTTTGACTTGATTATCTGTAAATCTCTTGTGTAATTGTGACATAATCTGAAACCCCCTTATATGGATTCAGATTATATCGATAAAAATAGATGCTTTATTAAAATGATTACTAAATAAGCAAGTGTGCACTTTTAATTCTTAAATGACAGTGGAGCTTTCATTAGTTGACAAATATTACAAATCGTTTACCAGCTTCTGAATGGTATCTGCATTCTCTACAGCGTAACCGTGAACGTCATTATTAAAATATACAAAAGAGTGAAATCCCCTATTATGGTATTTGAGGATTATTTCTGCAAACTCTTTAAGTTCATCGTCTGAATATCTGGATGAGTAAAGCTTTTTACTGCCATGCATCCTTATGTAGCATATATTGCCTGTGGCAATATTATGAAAAGGGAAATCGGGTGAAGAGTTGATTACAATACCACAATTATTCTTATCCAGAAGCATAAATACATCCTTATCAAACCAGGAATCATTCCTGAGCTCAAAAGCATATCTATATTTATCCGGTAGCTCGTTTAAAAAAATCTTTAATTTCTCCATATCTTTACTCTGGTTACCGGGCATCTGAAATAAAAAAATTCCAAGTTTACCTTTAAGCTCCGAAGAATGATTGATTAGTTTATTAACTACTTCACCACTCTGATTAAGTTTCTTCAGGTGAGTTATATACCTTGAAGCTTTGACGGAAAAAATGAAGTCTTTAGGAGTACTACCGGCCCAGTTTTTGAAAGTATGCTTTTTGGGAAGCTGATAAAATGTATTGTTTATCTCAACAGAATTGAATCTTTTTGAGTAATAAGCAAGCCATTCTTTCTGGGCCAACTCTCCAGGATAAAATTTACCTTTCCAGCTGCTATAGTTCCATCCTGATGTACCTATATATATTTTTTGTTTATTGACCATTACTCTGTACCTTATTCATTAAATTTTATTTTTTATGTTTCTTCAAGGTCTTCAATTTTTTTATTGCTTATTACCGAATTAGGCTCGGTCTCTACCGGATTTCTTCTGGCATCTGCATACCTGTCTTTTATCTTTATAAATAACCACCGCCGGTCACTGTCTCCTTTTTTCCCGGTTCTCAGCAAAACATAACCGCCTTTTAATTTCACTCCTTCAATAAAAATTTCTAATTTACCTTTACCATAGGCTTCCTCAAGAGAAATATCATGTTTAAGATTTCTGTAAGTTCCCTTATCCCAGACTATAACAGCTCCTGCTCCATACTCACCTTCCGGTATCACCCCTTCAAAATCAGCATAATCTATGGGATGGTCTTCAGTTTGGACAGCCAGTTTTTTTTGGGATGGGTCTGTGGAGGGCCCTTTGGGAACAGCCCAGGATTTAAGTACCCCGTTTAATTCCAGTCTTAAATCATAGTGCAGGTTGGTTGCTTTATGTTTTTGAATAACATAAATAAGGTCTGTATTTTTTCCTTTTTTTACCTTAGCCCTCGGCTCTCCGGTTTTCATAAAATCCCTTTTCTTCTTGTATTCTTTCAAATCATTCATAAAACGTATATAAAGTAGTCTATATTTTTTTATCTTATTCTAATTTTAAAAGTGATTGGAAATTTTAACAAGTAAGGGAATATTTTTAAAAAAATCCACTTTAACAAGAACGTCATTTAGCAATAAATACCTGTATAATTTAAATTTTAATAAAGTAGATGATAATAATTAACAGGGGAAAAAGACATACATAATAAAAAATAAAAGCTTTTTATTGTACAAAGAAAAAGATGAAGATTGGACAGATTAACAGACATTTTAATCCTGTCATTTCTGGCAGGATGGGCAGTAATAGGTAGACCTGCCATTGATTTTTATCCTTTTGATTTTACCTCTACATTTACCCGGACAGTCTGCATTTTCTTTCCTTTTACGGATGAGCCAGCTGCGGGGAAATTTATCAATATCGATTTTTTTATCTATTGCAGTTTTTAGGACTTTCAGAGTATTTTGAAAAAGTCTTTCAATGGATTTATCATACAATCTATCAGCCAAGGTCCCGGGATGTACCCCGGACTGGAACAGAATCTCATCAGCATATATATTACCTATTCCTGCAATAACCGATTGATTTAAGAGAGCCGATTTTATCTTTTTTCTGCTTTTAATTCTTTTTCTGAATATCTTCCATTTTATATCCAGTGCATCAGGACCAAGATTTTTTTGTTCTATAAACCGCTCTTTTGAATTAACCAGGAAGATTTTCCCCAATTTTCTGACGCATACATATGAAATTGCAGAATCCTCAAATTCAAAATATGCTCTGGTATAAGGAGGAATATCATTTTTGTTTTTCAGGTATATAAATTTACCTGTCATACCAAAATGAAAAATGAGCCATTTGTTTCTGTCAGTTTTTACAAAAAAATATTTTCCGAGCCTGTCGGTGGTAATAAATTTAGAACCCGTCAGGCTCTCTGCCAAGGACTTCCTGCTTATATCCTTTATTATTCCGGAGTCTAATTCTTTAACTTTTACTATTTTTTTATTCAGCGAAGTATGGTAAAAAATACGTCTAAAATGTTCTACATCCGGTAATTCCGGCATGTTTTCCCCCCGGTATTTGATGCCATCATTTATATTTTTAAGCTCTTTAATTACTCTGTAGGTCAGCCTGCTTCTTCTTATTATGGGTACCGAATCCCGGATACTCAATGATAGAATAATAGAGAGGTTATCTTCCTCCTATTGTACCTTATGAACCAGATACTCCTAATTTTTTCACAGTTCCCCTGCAGTATGATATCCATCTTTTATCGCATCCTGCGCATTCCCAATATGTCGTGCATCACCAACTACATAAACCGCCATCCTGTTCTTTAAATATTTCTCAAGTGGATTATAGCTTCTCATTCCGGTAGAAACCACAATCATATCAATTCCTTCAAATTTTATATTTTCCCCGTTTCTTTCTGCATAAATAATATTTTCTTCTATTTTCTTTATCCGGGTATGGTCGCTGAAGATAACTCCGTTATCAGTCATAATTTTTAGAGAAAGTGTCTTTGCAATCATCTCCATGTCTTCCCCAAAATCAGTGGTACGCTTGGCAATAATAATTTTATTGCCCCTTGGTATCAGGGCGGTAGCGATATCTACACCTATCAGACCCCCGCCTATGATAAATACTTTTTTGTTTTCCGGGAAATTTTCTTCCAGTAAAATATCAGCCCAATAAAACTTATCCAGACCAGGAATAGAAGGCACGGATGGCCGTGAGCCCGTTGCCAGTATCGCACCGTCATAATTAGATATGATATCCGACTTTTTAGCCTCCTTATAAATTATATTTACCTCATTATTTTTCAGCTCTCTAACCATGTATGGAACCAAACTCTTCATTGACTCCTTATTAGGGGTTAAAGGGGCAAGGTTAAATTGCCCACCTAACTTATCCTTTTCATAAAGGTCAACAGTGTGGCCCCTCCTTTTTAAGGTTATTGCAGCCTCCATCCCCGCCAGTCCGCCTCCCACGACAGCATATCTTTTAGACCGGGATGAAGTTTTGAAAACCTTTGTTTCGCTGCCCGCTTCAGGATTCACAAGGCATCTTAGCCCCTGTCCCGACCTTACTCCACCGAGGCAACCTTCAACACACATCAGGCATGGTATTACTGCTCCCCTTACTTTATTAAAATATTTACCCACAAATTGGGGGTCCGCAACCAGAGCCCTTCCTATAGCCAAATAATCAGCTGAGTAATTATTTTTCAGTTCTTCAATGTCATCAAAACTGTTTATTTTCCCCACAAAAATTACGGGGATATTTATATTTTCACTTATTTTCTTTGCCATTTCCCATGTTTTTTTCTTGGGAATAAACATGTGCTGGAAAAACCAGGGAGGTGTTGAGCATACGGTACCCGCAGATACATGCACTGCCGACACTCCTTTTTTAGCCAGAATCTTAGAAAATTTAATCATCTCAGATAATTTTATCCCACCCGGTAACATTTCATCTCCGCTTATCCTTGCAATTAAAGGTAAACCTGCGAATTTTTTAACTGCCTGTAAAACTTCCAGGGGAAACTTTATCCGATTCTCAAAACTTTTCCCATATTCATCCAATCTATTATTAACCAGCGGGGAAATAAATTGGGCCAACAGGTATCCATGCCCGAATTGTAGTTCAATATAGTCAAAGCCGGCTTTCCGTGCCCTAACAGAAGCACCAACAAAAAGATTTATTACCTTCTCCATATCCCTGCCATCTATCATCCTGGGGGTGGCTCCTCCATTTTCACATGGTTTATCGGTAGAGGACACAAAGTAATTACCGCCGATTTTAGGGTTCGCCATCCTTCCGGGGTGGTTAAGATGCGCAATAGCCTTTGCCCCTGATTTATGGGTAGTTCCAACTAATTTCTCTAATCCTACTATTTTTTTATCATCATCAATTCCAAGCTGCATGGGAATTTCCCGTAATCCCCTATCTATATACAGCGGCTCAACAGTAACTGCCCCCAGGTAGCTGCTCCTTTCGGAATAAAAAGAAATATGCTTCTGGTTGACATTCCCATCTCCATTGCAGTACCCCAATTTTATGGGAGCAAATATAAATGGATTCCTTAATTCAATCATTTCTTGCTTCAATTCAATTACAGTTTTTAGATTTTTGCCATATTCCCGTTATCAAGTACTCTATAGTCCATAAGCCGGGTCCAGGATAACTTTATTTGATTATTTATACTATATATTTTGCTATGTAAAAGCAAGTTTTATGAACTTCTTATGAATAAATTTCTCACAAACATTATATTTAAAAATAAATGAGAACGGGAATTAATAAGATTGTAGATTCCGGTTTTAAAGTGTTAGAATTGATTACGAAGCAATCCAATAATGATTGGAAGTGTAATGATGATCCGGTATATTGATTACAGGGAAAAAGATCACGGAGCATTTAACGAAGAGTGGTATGCCCATAAAAAAGTATCGGGTTGGTGGTATGCTACGGGTTATTTGACCGATTATGAGGACGATTTGTTTGCATATCAGTTTACCCTGGTCAAACCTTTTGTTTATTCAATGGAACCATTCATTCTTATGCTTGCCCTAACAGACATAAAAAATGACAGGCACTATTATTATCAAAAGGTAACACTATTTAAGAGGAATATCGAGATAAGCGATGGAAGAATTAGTTTTGGAAACTTGGTCGATTTGGAGAAGGGCAACCATTCATTTAAATTAAAAATCAAAACAGATTCTTTTAATATAAATATTAAGCTTATTAAGCTTAAGGAAGCGGTCTGGCATGCTGACCACGGTGTTTTGAAAATGGGTTATGAAGCCAAAAACAATACTACAGTCTATTATTCATATACCAATTTACCAACAATAGGCAGCATTAAACTAAATAACAGGCAGCTAAATGTAAAAGGCAAGACATGGTTCAACAGGCAGTGGGGCCCTTATGATCTTATTGATCCTTCAACACATTGGGAGTGGTTTTCACTTCGGTTTTTTGATGATGAAGAAGTGATACTGTTTGCCTTCCCTCAAAATAATTATTATGACGGAACATTCATAAATAAAGATGGTAAAACTATACTGACAAGAGATTACAAACTGACTCCAACATCATTTACCACAGCAGATGGCCTACGGTTCTCGAACAGTTGGGATCTTTTCACACCAAATGTTAAACAAGAACGCTATTCAATAAAGCCACTGGCCAGAGGACAATTCAATATAGCCTACTTCGAACTACTGGCAGGCATATACAATAAGGAGGATAAGCTTGTCGGATATTCGTTTGTTGAGTTATTGCCTGGAGTTCTTAATAAAGAAAACTATTCCAAAAATAAAATGGCTTTAAATCTGTTTAAAAAAAGGGCTAAACAATTATAGTTGCCGACCACCAAGCAAACCCTTTTAAAATACAAAACTAGTTCAAATAAGAATACATTGCCATGATCCTGCTTTGTCAAACTACTCCTTGGCAAATCCGTGACATTAAGAGCACGAAAAATACAAAAATTTATACTGAAACATATGAATCTCATATGCATGCCCTATAATTAAATGGTGGAGGCGGCGGGAATCGAACCCGCGTCCGGAGATATTGCCACTTAAATATCTACAAGCTTAGTCCATATTTTAAATCTCACTCTTTTACTCGTGTGGACACGATTAAAAGAGCCAGCCCGCTTAATGTTTCCCCTGATACTACTGCAGGCAATTCATACCAGAGTATCCTGCTAAACGGCGCCTATATCAGAAAGCACAGGAAACTTTCCGTAGACGTAGCAACTTAAATTAAGCCCCTAGTGCTAATTTATTATTATTAGCGTTTATGTTTAGTTCAGTTATTTACGAGTTCTGATACTCGACTTGCAACTTAAGCTCAACCTATCACCGTCGAACCCGGATCGCCCCCATTAAGTTACTGAAAACTTCCGAATAAACACCGATTGTATATTATACTAAAATTAATAATTTTTCAAAGCCCTTCTTATTTCAATCTCCTGTTCCCTTTTCTGTATATCTTTTCGTTTATCTCTTTTTAATTTTCCTTTGACCAAGGCAAGTTCAACTTTGACCCTATTCTTCTTAAAATATACTTTTAGCGGAACCAGTGTGAGGCTCCTGTCGGTTAACTTTCTTTCTATTTTAGCTATTTCCTTTCTGTGCATAAGAAGTTTTCTCGTACGGGTGGGGTCTATCTCTGAAATCCTGCTTTTATCATAAGGTGATATATGCATATTATAAAGGAACGAACTGACCCCCTCCTCAAGCTCAGCTCAGTATGGAAGAACAATCAGAATATATATGACATTCCAACTCCCTAGGTCAGGGACAAGGGTGAACTCTATTCTTTCTAAGCATCACTCAGGCTCATTGCATGTGATTCTCTCTTTGTGTCGCAATTTCTATTGACTTGACCCGTTTTTTATATTTATAATGGGTGATTAAGGGTGGAAATTTGATGAAATTGAGTGAAAATCATCATCAATAGAAAAACGAATTTCCTATGTTTTAACTTGAATACATTGGAGCATGCCACTGCACTCAATACAAAAGAGAGATCAAAGAAAAATTTCCTGATAAATTTAAAGAAATAAAGGCAGGAAGTATTATTGAGATTTGAAATGAAAACATCAGTCAAAGAGGGAAAAAGAGAAATTGAAAGACAAAAATATAAATTTCAATTTAAAAAAATAGGTATAATTCACACACCCTATGACAGCTATGCTCCCTATCAACCCGTGGAAGATGACGAGGGAGATTTCCGTATAGTTATTGAACCTCAATATGCCAGTGGTCTTTATAAACTTTCTGAGTTTCGCTATATTTATATCCTTTATTACACCCATCTTATAAAACAAAAACTGTCAATGACCGTATCTCCCCCTTGGACAGGCGGATTAAAAGTAGGTGTATTTGCCAGCAGATCACCTGTTCGGCCGAACACCATCGGCCTCAGTATTGTTCGGTTAAAACAGATCACAAACAACGAAATTATAACCTCCGGTATGGATGTATTCGATGGAACTCCAGTCCTTGATATCAAACCCTATATAAAAGACCTGGATTCAAAATCTGAAGCAAATTATGGCTGGCTCGAAGAAATGGATGACCTTGAACATCTCCTCTTACATATTAAAGGTATCCCTCATGACTATTGACCTGAATTCCCAAAAAAATAGATGAAAGTTTTGACAATAAAGCGTATCCAGCTTCATACCTGAAATGATTGAGTTTATAAGTAAAATTTTATCATATAACCTAAAAAACGGAGGATTAAAATGAAGACGATAAAAATAGAATATGATTGGTTAGTGAAATTGATTCCAGAAGGTTTCCCTTATCCATCATCTACTCTTATAAGCGGGCATGGGGGGACCCGGGAAGCCCCTGGTAGAATTTGCCTTTGTCGCTTCGTGGTTAAAGTCAGGCGGCTCTGTGATAAGCATCCCCGTCCAGTATCCGCGCATGGAACTTCTCAAAACAGCCATGAAAAAACTCTATCATATAGATCTCAAAGATTACCAACAAAAAATATCATATATTCAATTTGATCCCCATATAGATGAATATGAACGAACAGAAGACAATCTTCTCAAGGCAAACCTGCTGAAACCAGAGATATGGAACCAGGCTGTTTCAACAGCAGATAATATGATTGAACAGAGTGATTTAGGAACCTTGGTCTTCGCCTCAGCTCTGAATTTACTTCTTTTTTCTCCAACACACAAGAACGGATCAATTGAAAATATGAAGAAAATTCTAAAAGAAGACAAGAGTAAATCTTACATCTTTTCTGTGAGCACCAGTGCCTTTGCAGAAAAAATCAAGATATGGGAAGAGGCCGCTGATAATTTGATGTATACAAGGATGGAGGAACCCATGAAACTGTTCTTTAAAATCGATAAGATGAAAGGAATCAACTTTTCAACAGAAGAAATAAACGTCCCCATCTCTCGAGAAATGCTCTTAGAGATTAAGGATTTAGCAGAGGCAACCCGGAAAAGAATAATACCAGATATCATGAAGATATAAAGATAAAGATTATAAATAGGGACTACAATGCCTTTTGTCAAAGTCAATTTTTGAGTATAAAGGGAGATGAAATCATATGAATGAATCAAACATTTTTATTTGGATAGCAATATTCGCCATTCTCTCAATCATAGTAAATGGTTTGGGAATTTTAGCTATATACCGATATAAAGGGTGGGCTGAAAAAGCAAAAATTTACTTTATGTGTTTCGCAGCAGGACTTTTAGTCTCAGTTCCTTTGATGGTCACTTTACCGAAGGCTATAAAATCTAACTTCTATGCAGGACTTTTGGCTCTCCTTGGCTTTTTATTTATGTTTTTCTCTAATAAACTAATAAAATATCGAACAAAGAAAAAAGAACTTGCCTTTGGAATAACCGCCGCTGAAGGAATAGGGATTCATTCACTCATTGATGGAGTCATTTATACTATAACTTTTAAGATTTCAATTTTAGTGGGTGTTCTTTCAGCGTTAGGTTTGGTTATTCATGAATTCGCTGAAGGTGTTATTACATATGTTTTTTGGTTGAGCGGGGGCGCAAAGAAAAAAACCGCGGCTCTCTATGCCTTCCTAGTCGCAGGCCTCACCACACCATTAGGTGCATTCTTAGCTTATCCACTGATAAAAAATGTGAAAGACTCAGCTCTGGGTTTAATGCTTGGGTTTGTGTCAGGAATACTTCTTTATCTTTCTTCCTCTCATCTTCTCCCTGAAGCGCGAGAGCATGAGACAAAACATTCCACTTTGGCCTTTCTTTCTGGCATCGGATTAGCTGTCCTCATTGTACTGACAAAACTTAAACAATAACCCACAACTTAATGATCTTGGACTATTCTTTTTTAAAAAATCTCTTTTTAAAACAACAACAGTTTGGTATCATAATTTTTGTTTAAGCTGTCTTCTCTTTATTCTCTTTTTCATGTATTCTGAGACAATACATGACAAAGGGAAACAGCTTTTTTTGTCAATGATGCCCGATAATTTAAACATCTGATATGTATCCTGAAGGAGGGAGATATATGAATATGGAAAAAAAAATTAAAAAAGTTAAAAAAAGAGATGGCCGAATTGTTCCTTTTAACCGTCAAAAAATCATGAATGCCATTTCTAAAGCCATGAAATCTGTAAAGGAAGGAAATCTTGAAAAAGACCCTACCCGAGTTGCAGAAAGAGGGGTTAAAGAATTAGAAAAAAGATATTTCCCTAATTATATCCCTGATATAGAAGAAATCCAAGATGTGGTGGAAGAAAAACTCATATTGATGGATTTTCCAAAGACAGCTAAATCCTATATTCTTTATCGTCAGGAAAGAGCCAAAATAAGAGAAAAGCAAAAAGCTGTCCCCAAAAAAGTTAAAGAATTAGCTCAGAAGAGCAAAGAATACTTTCAAGATGCATTAGGAGAATTTATTTATTATAGAACCTATTCTCGCTGGCTGCCTGAAGAGCAGAGAAGAGAAACCTGGATTGAAACAGTGGATAGGTATGTTAACTTTATGCGTGAAAATTTGGGAGACAAAATAACAAAAGAAAAATACAAAGAAATTAGAGAGTACATCCTTAATCAAAAAGCAATGCCTTCAATGCGCCTCATTTGGTCTGCAGGCAAAGCAACCAGAGCCACCAATGTGGCTACCTATAATTGTTCTTACACAGCCCCTAATAAACTCAAAGATTTTGCTGAAATCATGTATCTGCTCATGTGCGGAGCCGGAGTAGGTTTCTCAGTAGAAAATCAAAATGTCCAGCAACTTCCTATCGTAAAATATCAAACGGGAGAAACACTGCCTGTACATGTTATCCAAGACAGTAAAGAAGGATGGGGTGATGCGTTGACCTTAGGGATGAAAACTTGGTATGAGGGCAGAGATATTCAATTTGATTATTCTAAAATAAGGCCTTATGGGGCTCGATTAAAAACAATGGGGGGAATCAGCTCCGGACCGGAACCGTTAAAGTCACTGCTGGATTTTACCAGAAAAAAAATATTAGGGAACCAAGGAATGAGACTCAGCAGCATTGATGTTCATGATATCATTTGTAAAATTGGGCAGTTAGTGGAAATGGGGGGAGTGAGGAGAAGCGCTCTTATCTCACTTTCTGATTTAGAAGATGAAAAGATAAGAGATTCAAAAAGCGGCCATTATTACATCACGAATCCCCAACGTTCCATGGCTAATAATTCTGCTGTATATAATAAAAAACCATCAGCAACCAAATTTATGGAAGAATGGTTGTCTCTAGCAAAAAGCGGGACCGGAGAAAGAGGCATTTTTAATAGAGCCGGACTAAAAAAACAGATGCCCCAACGAAGATGGAAAAAATTCAAAAAATACTTACAAACCTCGGGAACCAATCCTTGCGGAGAAATAACCCTACGAGACAAGCAGTTTTGCAATCTAACTGAAATCGTTGCCCGCCCGGAAGATACGGAAGAATCTTTATTAAAAAAGGCTGAAATCGCTGCGATTTTAGGCACCTATCAATCAAGCCTCACAGATTTTCCTTATATATCTAAAGAATGGGGGGAAAATTGTGAAGAAGAAAGGTTACTCGGAGTCTCTATTACCGGCCAATGGGATTGCCCAGCGGTGCGAAATACGAATGTCTTAAAGAAAATTTACAAAAAAATCTTAGAAACAAACAGAGAGTATGCCAAAAAATTAAATATCAATCCTTCCACATCAGTGTCTTCGGTTAAACCATCAGGAACGGTCTCTCAACTAGTCGATGCGGCTCCCGGAATGCATCCCAGGCACAGCCTTTATTACTTAAGAAGAATTCGGATTTCGGCTGGAGACCCTCTTTGTAAAATGTTAAGAGAACAAAAAGTTCCCTATCATCCAGAAGTCGGGCAAACTGAGGCTACCGCAACCACTTATGTTTTTGATTTTCCAGTCAAAGCCCCGGATAAATCAATTTTTAAAGAAGATCTGAATGCCATTGATCAATTGGAATACTGGAAAATGGTTAAAGAAAAGTATACGGAACATAATCCTTCGCAAACTATTCTCACTAAAGATGATGAATGGATAAAAGTAGCTAACTGGTTGTATGAAAACTGGGATATCATTGGAGGGCTTACTTTTTTACCCAAAGATAATACGGTTTATCAGCTAGCCCCCTTTGAAGAAATCAGTAAAGAAGAATATGAAAAATTGATCTCAGAATTTCCAGAAATTGATTTTTCCCAGATTCTTATTTATGAAAAATAAAAAGAAAACGAAGGAAAATCTTATTAAATTTAAATATGATCCCCCATAAACGCGATTCCATCAGAGATGATGATAACCTCCATGCGGTTCAAAGCCAAAAAAGATTATATCCGGATTCAAGAGTAGAATTAACTCCTTTTATCCAAAAATATTATGACTTACAACTGGATATGGCCACTTTGGGTCTCTATAAACCGATCATAAAAAAGGTCATCAAATCTCTACATATTCAACCTGAAGACAGTATCCTTGATTTTGGATGCGGTACAGGACGCAATGCTTGCTTGATGGCAAAATATCTAAACTCAGGCGGTAAAATCACAGGATTAGATATATCAGAAATCATGCAGAGGCAGTTTGAAAAAAAATGCAAAAGTTACCCCAATGTTCAGTTTAAAAAACAGCGGATTGACAGACCATTCAATCTTCATGAAAAATTTGATAAAGTATTCATGAGTTTTGTTTTTCATGGTTTTCCCCAAGAAGTCAGAAAAATCATCTTGCAAAATACCCTAACCCATCTCAAAAAAGGAGGATCTCTTAATATTCTCGATTACTCTAAATTTGATATTCAGTCTATCCCCTTCCATCACCGCCTTGTTTTTAACTTTGTTGAAGGGCAATGTAAATACGCTTATGACTTTATTCAAAGAAATTGGGAAAAAATATTATCAGAATATCATTTTGAAAATATTCAGGAATTTTTCTTTACGAAAAATTATATACGTCTATTAAAAGCCCAGAAATCCAATCTCAACAAAGAAAAACACACTCTCATCGCGATTCCCAGCAACGATGGAATAAATATTTTCCCTAAAATGTTAGGCATGGCCAAATATATGTTCATTTACGAAATAGAAAATGGGAAAAAATTCAAGTTTATTGAAAAAAGAAACAATCCCTATGAAAAAACTCTGCAGCATTTAAAAACATTAGACGTTTATGATTTAATCAACGATTGTGAGATCATTTTATCTGCAAGAATCGGTAAAAAGGGGATAAAAAGACTTCAAGAAAGAGGCGTGAAACTTTTTTTCAATAAAGAAAATATACAGGAAGCCTTGACCAATCTAATCAAAGAACAAACATTTTAAGACTTTCTTTTCTCAAGAAAAATAAAATTTAGAATTTGATTGGTTAATTAATGTGATTTTTCCCGTCCCAAATACAAAAATCAGGATTTCCTGCCTCAGTTTTTTTGGGAAGAATGGTCACATCAATATTTTTTAAAATCTAGCTTAGATATAATTTATCAATATCGCAGGCATATTACAAGCTAAATACATGGCAATCGAACTCACATAAATCTTGAAACGCAATTAGGGCATTGATATGGTAAGATTTGATTTTGGATCGAAGCAAATTCTAAAGGGATTTATATAACTGAATCATAAGGAGGTTGAAATTGAAAAAGAGAAGCTGGTTTTTCCATTTCATCACGACATTTGCTATTACCTTAATTGTGACAGTAGTTGTGACCCTGCTGTGGAGTTTGATCACGCATGGTGAGGCTCAGATATAGTCCATCTGGGTATTCTGATAATAATCATTGCCGGGCTGATCAGCACTACAGCCGGCTTTAGAGATAACATCACCCTACTCGTAGAAGAGACAAAATCAGTGCCTAGAACAGAGTTTTCTTCCTATGGTCACCTACGACCTATTGTTCAGAAAGTGGTAGAAAAATATCTAGACTGCGGCAATCCAAAGTCAGGGCTGAGAGTAAAGAAGATGCCGAGCGGCCCCCTCCTCAAGCTCAGCTCAGTATGGAGGAACAATCAGAATATATATGACATTCCAACTCCCTAGGTCAGGGACAAGGGTGAACTCTATTCTTTCTAAGCATCACTCAGGCTCATTGCATGTGATTCTCTCTTTGTGTCGCAATTTCTATTGACTTGACCCGTTTTTTATATTTATAATGGGTGATTAAGGGTGGAAATTTGATGAAATCGAGTGAAAATCATCATCAATAGAAAAACGAATTTCCTATGTTTTTGGTCGAGACGACAATTATATCTATATTCTCAAATCTTATTTCCTCTCCCTTTTTTTCAGCATAAACAGTTCTTCCTTTAATTTTTTTTATATGCGTATGGTCACTGAAAATAGTTTCTTTTTCTCTCATCATCTTGAGGGAAAGGGTCTTGGCAATCACTTCCATATCTTCCCCAAAATCAGTGGCGCGTTTAACAATTATCGCTTTATTGTTTCTAGGAATTAAAGCAGTGGCAATATCAACGCCCACCAGCCCCCCCCGATAATTAATACTTTTTTATTTTCAGGCAAATTCTCTTCGAGTAGAATATCAGCCCAGTAAAATTTATCTAACCCTGGGATTGGCGGTACTACTGGTTTAGAGCCAGTAGCCAGGATGAGACCATCATACTTTGAGATGAGATCTGATTTAGTTGCCTCCTTAAAAATTATATTCACCTTATTATTTTTCAATTCTTCCACAAAGTATGGAATTAATTTGGCCATTGGTTTCTTATGGGGAGTCAGGGGAGCAAAATTAAACTGTCCTCCCAGTCTATTTTTCTTATAAAGGTCAACCTCGTGTCCTTTTTTCTTTAAAATTAGGGCTGCTTCCATTCCAGCTAATCCTCCTCCGACAACAGCATACTTTTTGGGTCGATTTGTAAATTTAAACACTTCTTTTTCTTTTCCTACTTCAGTATTGACAAGACATTGAAGTCCCTGTCCTGATTTCACTCCTCCTAAACATCCTTCGACACAAGCTAAACAGGGGCGTACTCTTCCCTGAACCTGGCCCAAATATTTGCCAACAAAATCTGGATCTGCTAATAAAGCCCTGCCAATAGCCATATAATCAGCTGAGTAGTCTTTTTTGGCCTTTTCAATATCGTCGAAGGTATTGATTTGACCGACAAATATAACAGGTATAGTTATCTCTTTTTTAATATTTTTTGCCATTTCCCAGGTCTTTCCTTTGGGGACAAACATATGCTGAAAGAACCAAGGCGGCGTAGAGCAAACAGTCCCTGCAGAGACATGAACAGCTCTAACCCCTCTCTTCTAGAGAATCTTGGATAAGGCTATCATTTCGGGCAGTTTTAGCCTTCAGGAATCATTTCATCACCGCTTATTCTGACGATTATGGGTAGATCTACAACATTTAGGACTGCCTCTAGAACTTGAAGGGGAAACTTAATCCTGTTCTCAAAGCTTCCACCAAATTCATCACTTCTGTCATTAACATAAGGTGAAATAAATTGGGCCAGGAGATATCCATGGCCGAATTGCAGTTCTATAAGATCAAAGCCAGCTTTCTTGGCCCTCACCGCTCCTTCTACGAATAGACTAATGACCTTATTCATCTCTTCTCTATCCATTCTTCTTGGTCTTTCTTCACCGTTTTCACAAGGTCTATCTGTTGAGGAGAGAAAATAATTGCCCGGAATGTTAGGATTTGCCATTCTTCCTGGATGATTGAGATGGGCAATGGCCTTTGTACCTGATTGGTGAATTGTGTCCAATAATTTTTTTAGTCCGTCTATTTTGTCATCACTATCAATGCCCATCTGTGTCAACAGTTCTCTTAAGCCTTTATCAATATAGAGAGGTTCGGGGATAACCGCGCCTAAATAACAGGCCCTTCTTTTATAAAAAGCAAGATGTCTCTCAGTTACTGTGCCACTTCCTAAATCAAGAATTTTATCTGAAGGTCTAATTGCCATTAACTCAATAGCTTTTTCTATCAAGGGCCGGTATCTCCCCAATGTTACCGTATCCAGCAAGATGTCATAATATCTAGCCATAAATCCGTTAATTTCTACTTTTGACTGTGGATAATAATGGCTTATTTTCTCAGACAAAAAGTTTGGAATTACAATATAAAATTTCTAACTTTCTGCCAAATTTGATTTATATTTTCAACTATGGGACCCTTGGTATATTCAACAACAGAAAGCCCCTGCATTTGAGCCTCGGTTATCTTTTGGTCGTAGGGAATAACTCCTATAAATTCGGCATTGTAATTTGGGCTTAATAATCTTATTTTCTCAGTTATTTCCATATTCAAATCATATTTATTGACTACAATCCCAGATGGAATTTGGAAGTGTGCTATTACTTCTAGGATGCGAACTAAATCATGAATCCCTGATACAGTTGGTTCTGTAATCACTAAGGCATAGGTGGCACCAGTTAGAGAGGCAATTACAGGACAACCTGTGCCAGGAGAGCCATCTATTATTGCTTCATTTTTTCCATACTGCTCAGCAAGTTGGGCTTTTTTGTTCCTTACCAAGGTCACTAATTTTCCCGAGTTTTCTTCAGCAACTCCCAATTTTGCATGACTCATTGGACCAAATCTTGTCTCTGAGACGAACCATTCTCCATTAACAGCATCTTCTACTTTTATAGCTTTGTCATCGCAGACAAGATAACAAACTCCACATCCCTCACAAGCAATACTATCAATAGTAAATCGGGATTTATTGGCAAAGCTTTTTTCTATGATGGCCAGGAATCTACATGCCTTCTTGCACTTTCCACAACAGGGCAAGCAGTTCCTGGAGGAGAGTCAAGGATATTAATTCCTTCTCCTATATAATTCTTTACTTTTTTAACTAGCCTTGGAGACATGTCTCCTTCTGCAGTTTCAAGAAGAGCATAATGAAAATCAATCGAGTTGTTTTTCCCATGCCGGAGAAGACCAATTTTTCTTTCTTTTTCAATAATGGCATCTACAGGGCAAATTATTATACAGGCACCACATACATGACACAGCTCATTAAAAAATAGAACTTTATCTTTTAGAACGGCGATAGCGTTATAATGACATACTTCAGCACATTGGCCGCAGTTAATACATTTTTCTTCATCAACTCCAGCAGGAGACAAAAGCATAACATCTTCTTCCTTATAAATTTGAGGCTTTAGAAAAAGGTGTCCATTAGGCTCCTCAACATCACAATCTAGATATCGGACTTTTTCTCCTCTTTTGGCAAGAGTAATAGCCATATTGGTAGCTATAAATGTTTTGCCAGTTCCTCCCTTTCCGCTTGATATGGCAATTTTAGTTATCATCGATCACCTAGAGTATATTTCTTTTCCCCAGCAAGTATTTTCACCTTAAGCCAATTTTCAGGGGGCACATAAGGGCAGGCATAATTGTTATTATAGGCACACCAAGGATTATAAGCTCTGTTAAAATCCAGTATCCATTTTCCTGCTGCTGTCAGGTGTTCTTCTGGGCTTAAATCAAGATATCTTCCTGCTCCATAAGTCTTTTTGCCGCTGGTAGCGTCTCGGAAAGGAATAAACAGCCTCTCTTCTCTAGGATCATTCTTATAGGCCTGAACTTTACATTCTTCATCTCCCACTTTGAAGTGAAATTCACCCCAGCGAATAAAATTTTTCGCATTTCCCTGGGTATCTTCTATCTTCAGCATTTTCTTCTGGCTGTGCTCATGAAGTTCTAATTCAAAATAATAATCTGGATTAGGAGGATAATAGGTGAGACTTTTAAATCGGTCCTGATCTCCAACAGGAATTGGGGATTGAAAATGTCCAGCAAAAAATATATCCTTTTGCTTTCTTTCTAATCTTATTTCTATTTGCCACTTAGAAATTTTCATAGCTAATCAGCCCTTTCTAAAGTTTAATATATAGCCTTTATTATAATAATCATCGTGAAGAAGCTTTTTAAAATATTTATCATGTAAAGAAAAGCCTGCTTCTTTTACTTCTTTAATAATGTCTTTTAATTCCAGGTCAGCTAACTCCATTAGAGGAGAGTCATTTTTGTGATGCTTAGGATAAAGAGAAAAAATTCCTTTTGGTTTTAAAACTCTATAGAATTCATAATAAATGATTTTTCTATCTTTTAAATAGTGAATGACATCGTAACATAAAACAAAGTCTAAGGATTCTTCTTCCAAAGGGATCTTTGATTCTCGATTTATGATTTCTATATTTTTTATATTATAATTATCGATCAATTGAACTAATTCGTCTAAGGCCTCTTTATCTTTATCTTCAGCATATACTTTTCCCTCTTCACTCACAACTTTTGCAGCAGGTAAGGTATAATGGCCTTGACCACAGCCAAAATCCAATATAGCCTGCCCTTTCCTAAGGCCGATACTCTCTAAAAATTCCTGACCGTCTTTTTTTAACCACATTTCAACATCATTTTCCATATCTATCCCCTCCATGCTTCCTGGGCCATTTTCATAAATTTAAGTTTTTCTTCTTGGTTCATCTCTTTCAGATTTATTTCGACAATTATATCAGGAACCTTTTCCTTTAAAGTTCTTTTTATATCTTCAATCAAAAATTCTTTTATGGGTATTTCTTTTAAAGGAAGCTTTAATGTAAGAAAAACTTTTCCATCTTCAAATCTTATGTCTTTTATCATTCCCAGTTCGAATAAAGTTTTAGCAATCTCAGGATGTTCAATCTTTTTTAATGTCTGTTTTATGATTTCTTTCAAATTTTCTTCAAACATTTCTCCCCTTTTTTGTGCCTTAAATATTTCCTTAGGCTAAAATTAATTTGATTAGATTATCCCTCTGATAAAGATAATAAGCCTTTAATGTCTTCCTCTCCCATATCTTCTTCCATGTCTACCAGGTCCTTTTCCTCTGCCTCTTTTTCTTCTGCCAAATGTTGGCTCATTTCTAAAGAAGTTATTTGCTAATTTTTTCATTCCACTTAAGAATATATTACCGAGTTCGATTACCGGCTGCTTTCGCTTTTCGGTCCAGAAGGTTTGTTTAGGTTGAGGTTGGGGTGGGTTTATTTGGCGAGGAATTGAATTCTCTCTTTTTACAACAGAAACTTTTTTATCAAGAATTTGATAAATTGCATTGACCGGACATTCATTTATACACTTCAGGCATTCAGTACATTTGTTATTATCAATTACAGCTTTATTTTGGGTGACTGCTATAGCCTCCATAGGACAGATGGAGAGGCAAAGAGCACAGCCTGTGCATTTTTCACTGTCAACAAATAACGACATTGCTTGATGTCCTTTTTTTCTTATAATTATCAATCATGTTATGCCGGCAATTCATCACTTGTTTTCTGTAGAATACTTGAAAAAAATCGTGGTAGGTTGCCAAAATATAATCCCAAGATTTTGGCGAGATTTTTATTTTTACCATTGAATTGAAAAATTCTAATGCTTGGACCTTGTTCATTTTGCTATAAATAACTTCTAAGTTTCTCCTCCAGCACATATTGTGGTGAGGCACCAATTATAGCGTCTATATTCTGGCCATTTCTAAATACGAGCAAGGTAGGAATTGACATTATTCCAAAACGGGCTGCGATTTCTTTATTTTGGTCGATGTTTAATTTTGCAAACGTTATTTCTCCCTTATGTTTTTTGGCTAAATTTTCTACTATTGGATGAACCATAAGACAGGGAGCACACCATTCTGCCCAGCAATCAATGACGAGAAATGGATATTTCTTAATGGCCTGATCAAAATTAGAAGCGCTTAAAAAAAGAGGGTGATCTGGATTATCAATAAGCATTTTCTTTTTCTTTTCCTCTTCTTCTACTTTAGCCAGAATGGCATCTCTATTTGATGAACCATAAAAAATAATTTGATAAACAAGCTTTTCTTCAGAGATAAAACCAGATATTAAGGACTCTCTATTTTCATTTATCAAAACAGATGGCAGAGTATATATATTAAAACTTTTTGCCCTATCCATTGCTTCTTCAGCTTCTATAGAGCGGCTCATAACTCTACCCGGCAAATCAATTGCTATTCGATTGCTCAAAAGAACTGCCTGACTAGATGCAGGAGAATCTAGGCTGAAATAAGTTTCTATCATCAAGTTTTTATCTATACTTTTTAATTTTTCTTTTAAAGAATTATTTAGGCCGCTTTTCCTTTGAGAAACAAGAGATACAGTCTCAATAAGTGTGCTTGCTATCTGACCAGCAGGTACTCCCCAATATTGGATTGAATAGCCATTATTTTTGCCGATTGAAATAGTGGGTGAAAAGGATAAATTTGATTTTTTTACCACTTCATCACTAGGGCTTAAATATTCTGCTTTTATTTTGTTATTTATTTGAGAAAGTTCTTTTACCAGCTCTTTACTGAATTGAGCATACTCAGGATTTTCACCCCTAACAATAATATTTCGGGTGAAAACTCTAATGTCTATATCTTCTTTTAATTCTTGGCTGTACTTTTTATCTAAGAGTTCTCTTGTTTTTGTATCAATTAGCATCTTAAAATCCTTTCTTTTGACATTTATACTCATAAATTGGCATTTGTATTGTCTCCTTTTTGATGTTTCATATTTCCCGATAGCGATTACTTTTCCAAAATCTGTTATTGTAAAATGTTTCCCAGGTGCTAATTAAAAAAACATTTTTATATCTAAAAGGGGTAATATCAAGAATATCATGGCCATGCTTAGGTTCTTAAAAAGTTCATTTTCTATAAAAATCGAGTACATCTTGCAGGTTTTGGGGAAGTCTCTTAATAGTTTCTTGGGTCATGCCAGCATAGCCGAATCGAATGCATCCTGGAGCCCCAAAGGCAGAGCCAGGAACAGCGCTGAATTTTTTAAGCTCCAAAGCTTTATCAATGAAAGTTTTATCATCGACTTTTATTTCTTCAGGGAGCCTGGCCAAAACACTGATTGCACCTGCCGGAAAGTCTTTGTCTCTGCCAGAAAGAATGAATCCTTTTTCTCTAAGAATAGATATGATGAGATTACAACGTTGTTTGAGCTCTTTTTTAACTGCGGTGATAAATCGAGGTTGTTGGCCGTTTTCAAAATCTTCCACTTCTCCTTTCAAGATATCAATCAACAGACGCTGGCCTAGGACATTAGGTGAAGAAGAAAAGGAGCGAATCATCTTTGGCATCAAGCTGTTGGTAAAAGTATCGTCAGCTGCAATGATATAGCCTACCCTTGCCCCAGGGATTAAATATTCTTTGGAGGCAGAGCTAATGACAACTGTTCTTTCGGGAGCAAAGGAAAGCATTGATTGTGGTTGGCCCTTATAGCGGATAAAATTATAGACTTCGTCAGCTATGATTATAAGATTCATCCGCCTGGTCAGTTCAGACAACCTTGTCAGTTCGTCTTCATTTAGAACGTCACCAGAAGGATTGTTGGGAAAATTGAGAAGAAGAGAAGTGATTTTGTTTTCTTTTATAATTCGTTCTAAATTTTTAAAGTCAATGTTATAATTTTTGTTGAATAAATTTATAACGATAGGATTTCCGCCGGCATTCATGATAATGCCCTTATAATTACTCCAATAAAGAGGCATGAGGCCTATGTTCTGTTTGGAGGCAAAAAGGTGCATAATAATTGCTAGAGCTTCTGTTGCTCCGGAAACAATTGCCACATTTTTTTTGGTCAGTCCCTCAGCAGGAATGCCAGGTTTTCCTTTTAGCTGGTAAGCATAAGTCCAGAATCGAGCTACCAATTCCCGCAATTCTTCCATGCCTGAAGAAGGCCCATAGTAGATTTCTTTCTCAGGGAAGATGCCGACAACTTGCCCTTGGTCGCTTCGGATAAAATCAGGATTTTGAGCAGCAATAATCTTGGCCTTGGCTGCAATAGCCGGAATTATCGGTTCTAAAGAGAGAGTTTGGTGTATTCCATCAGGCATATAAGCCCATGCTCTCTCTCGAAGTGGGGATTTGATTTCATTAAAAGTTTTTTTTGACATTTTCATTCTAATGATCCTCCGTTGCTAATAATTTTATTAATTTTTGCCATATTTTTTTTATTTCTTTTGCGGCAGAATTATTTGAGAACTCTGTTAAGGGGATGCCTTGAACCATGGATTTTGTGACATTATCCTCGAATGGAACTTTTCCAACAAGAGGGATAGAATTTTTATTACACCAATTTTCTATTTGTTCTGAATTTTTGAGGTTAATATCAAATTTATTGATGCAGCAGGCTGTTTTAGTTTTGAAATGATGGGCCATTTGAATTGCCCGCTCCATATCATGAATTCCAGAGAGGGTGGGTTCTGTGACAACCAAAGCCAAGTCAGTGCCTGAAAGAGAGGCAATAACTGGACATCCTATTCCTGGTGGGCCATCAATTATAACGAAATCTAATCTGTTCTTTTCAGCAATTTCTTTTGCTTTTTCCCTGACTTCAGTGACCAGCTTTCCTGAATTTTCCTCGGCAATTGCCAGTCGGGCGTGGACAAAGGGACCGTATTTAGTTTGAGAAACAAACCATTCTCCTGAGATGTTTTCTTCCATGGCTATAGCTTCAACTGGACAGATGTAGCTACAGATTCCGCAGCCCTCACAGGAAATAGGATCAATAATAAATTCTCCTATGGGATTCTCTTCAATGGCTGAAAAGCGGCAGACTTTTGTACACTCTCCACATCTGGTGCATTTTTCAAGGTCCAGCTTTGCTTTTTTTCCTCCTATGAATTGATGGGATTCTTGAATTTCAGGGTGAAGGAGGAGATAAAGATCAGCAGCATCAACGTCGCAGTCAACAATGACTTTATTTTGGGCAAGAGCGGCAAAAGAGGCAGAAATAATTGTTTTTCCCGTCCCGCCTTTGCCGCTTATTACAACCAATTGTTTCATTTTTTTAATTCTTTCACTTTTTCAAACAACTCAAGGAATTTTTTTCTATAGGATGGTTGAGTTTGGATTATGGATTTTCCTTCAGAGTAGGCCACTGCAATATTTTTATCCATAGGTATGGTCATCAAAATAGGAATATTTTCCTTCTGGCAATAATCATCAACCATGCTGTCACCAACTCCAGCTCGATTAATTACTACACCAAAAGGAATTTTTAGCTTTCTTAAGGTTTCCACCGCAAGTTTAAGGTCATTGAGGCCGAAGGGGGTCGGTTCAGTCACTAAAAGAGAAAAATTACTTCCTTTAACTGCTTCTATGACAGGACAAGATGTTCCTGGAGGCACATCAATGATGACAATTCGAGTCAAGTTTTTGTGTTTTTTAATTTCTCTTATAAGAGGTAGAGACAATGCTTGACCTATGTCAAGTTTTCCCTGAATAAATTGTATATTGTTGACAGCACCAAATTCCATGATTCCTATTCTCTGACCTTTCTCTTTTATTGCCATCTCAGGGCAAAGAAGGCTGCATCCTCCACAGCCATGACAAAGTTCAGGGAAGACTAGAACGGTATTCTTTAAAACAGCAATAGCATTGTAAGCGCAGACTTCAGCGCACTTGCCGCAGTAGGTACATTTTGATTCCAAGATCTCGGGGATTGGAAGATTAACAGGATGGCTCTCGATAATACGGGGTTTTAGAAAAAAATGAGCATTTGGTTCTTCAACATCACAATCCAAAAATTGGATAAAATGAGTATATTCAAGGGAAAGGGCCAAATTGACAGCTATAGTAGTCTTTCCAGTTCCTCCTTTACCGCTGGCAACTGAGATAATCATTGAATTTTAATCTTTTTCCCTGCACCAATTTTTATAAAATCATCTCAATATTTTTGTCAGAAAATAAGCCTTGAGCTCTAGGCCCCATACCGCCGCAGATAATGCAGTTTACTCCCTTTTCTGATAAGAATTGAGGCAGAAAACCAGGTTGATGGCCTGGATTGGGGATTTCTTCCTTGCTTAAAATTTTTCCTTCTCTGACTTCAAAAGTTGTGTAGGAAGAGTAGCGGCCAAAGTGGGCTGAAACAAATCCTTGATCTGTAGAGATGGCAACTTTCATTTTTTGTTCCTTTAGTTCAATGTTTTACTTTTTATTTTTTTCTAAATCTTTAATTTTCTTTGATATGCCCTCCATTTGCTGCCGGAGGTATTCGGCTTGTTGTTTTAGAACCTTAATTTCTTCTTCTGGAGATGCTTGCGGTGCAAATGGGTCTGGTGGGGACATTCCTGGTGTTGGAGGCGGAGGGCTATAGCCATATCCCATCCCTCTGCCCAGGCCGCGGCCGGCATCGCCTCCTATTCCTCGGCCCATGCCACCACCCATGCCTCTTCCCATACCAGATCCAGGGCCTATGCCCATGCCAAAGTGAGGTGAAACGTTGGCCTGAGATATGGATTGAAACTGACCTGATTTATATTGTTGGACAGCTTCTTGAATACTTCCGGTTATTCCGACTACAACCTCGACTCCTGCTGCTTGCAGTGTCTGGAAGGCATTTGGCCCGCAGCTTCCCGTTAGAAGTACTTTTGCTTCTTTGCTAGCGATAAACTGGGCTGATTGGATACCTGCTCCGCCAGGGGATGAAATATTAGGGTTCTCCACTGCTTCAAAATCCATAGTGGCTGGATCGATGAATATGAAATAAGGACATCTCCCAAACCTGGGATCAATAGAACTAGAAAGTTCAGGAGCTGAAGCCGAAATTGCAATTTTCATTTATTTTCTCCTTCAAGTTCTTTTATTCGCTTTTCTATACCTGCCAACTCATCCTCAAGTTGCTCAGCTTCTGCTTTGAGGATATTCAATTCTTGTTTAGGTGTCAATGGTGCTGCTCCCCAAGGATCATACGGATTAGGGTAGCCAGGCTGGGGAAATCCTGGCATGGGCGAGAAAGGAATCTGTCCCTGCTGCCAAGCATAGTTCATTTGAGGCGTGGGCCAGGTGCCGGAGGTAAGATATTGAGCTGCTGGACCTAGCCCTGTCGGACTTCTGCCTACCCAACCAGGAGAAAAACCGTACCTCATCCAGCCAGGTAGACCAGTCATATAATACATCCGTCTGTTTCTCATTTTTTCTCCTTTTCTTGTTTTTTGATTTCTTCCAGTCTTTTTTTGACCTGTGCAAGCTGGTCTTCCAACATTTTCGCCTGGTCTTTAAGAAAGGCCTCTTCATCTTGTATGGTAGAGAACCATGGTGGGGCAAAATAAGGAGAAGCCCACTGTGGATACCAAAGCCTCATCCAATAGGCCATATATGGCCAAGAATACCAACCTGCTGGTCCCATTCCAAATGGCATCGTTTTCACCTCCTTTCAAAAAGTTTATGAGTACTCTTTATTTTTTCTGGCCGCTAGCGGGAGTAGTTGTTGGCCCAGGATAACCAACTCCGGGATACATTGGGTATGGATAGCCATAGCTATAAGGGGAGGAATAACCATAAGGCATTGCTGGAGGATAAGGATAACCCCCAAACCCGCCTAGACCCCATCCACGTCCTCTACCGAAACCGAAGCCTCTACCAAAGCCTCTGCCAAAGCCAAAACCGCGGCCAAAACCTAAGCCCAGACCTGGATTCATAAAACCTGGAACCGGAGATCCAGAACAATACCCCATGCCGCGTCCGGTCATGGGACCAAGTCCCCAAGGTCCTGTTCTGTCACCCATTGGCATTTTATTTACCTCCTTTTTGGAGAAATTTTTTATTTACAATCTTTACATAATCCATAAAATTCAATAATGTGATCTTGGACAAGAAAATTATATTTTCGTGCTAAATTCTTTTCGACTTTTTTGATCAGTTCCTTCTCTTCATCTATGAAATCGCTGTAGTCGATGATTTTTCCACAGTTGGTGGTGTTCTTTTTTTTCGCCTGAGCGAAATTCGTACCTGCTCTGGCCATCTCCAATATCTATTTTGTTAATAAGACCCATTCGAGAAAGCAGGTCAATAGTGCGATAAATTGTAGCCAATCCGATTCCTGGATATATCCTATAAAGAGTTGCATAGATTTCTTTAGCACTCATGTGCTTTGATGTTTGGCTCAAAAGGTTCAGGATTGCTTCCCTTGGTATAGTCCATCGAGAAACATGACCCTGAAACTGCCGACGCCATTTATACGGAGTATGCATTTTATTGTCTATTAATGATAATGAAAATCATTTTCATTAATAGTTTAAAATTAAACAATCTCTTTGTCAAGCAAAAATTATATTTTGTTAGTTAAAATTTAAAAGTGGACTATTTAAAAATTAAAAGTGCACTAAATTCAGGTCTTCATTTTTAACTTTTTGGATGCCAACCAACTTGTTCTTGTACCAAAATCTAATTTCTGCGACTCCGGTATCTTTATCAGGAATGATCCGTAATTGTACTGTCTCTCTTATAGGAACCTCAGAGATGCGAAATTCAAGATTGTTAAATGATATTTTTCGATAAGGGTTAACCACTCGTTCTGCTCTCAGGCAGAATATATCTTTACTAGATTGGAAAGGAGGAGGCACCTTAAACTCTCTGAACAGGGATTTTTTCTCATTCAGTGCCCTTCGGAATCTCAAGGAAGGAATCTCTCCTGTGGTGCTATGAACTTGTGGAAAGGGTAAACTGAAATACACACCCAATGGTAAACAGAAATACATAGGTAAAGGTAAGCAGAAATGCACTATTAAAGGTAATGGGTAAGATTCTTTCGTTAGTCTTGCGAATAAAATGAGCGAGCATTACCGAAAGAATGAATTGAACTATAAACTGACGGAATCGCTCCTATGGGGATTGTATTGAGGTCTCGGGAGATAATCTTGAGTATGGCATAAAGGAGGGAGTGCTTTTTATTGCTTTAAAGCATGTATGATATGAATATTTGTAAACCATGGAATGACAAAACATACAGTATTGAGTTTTATTATTAAGGCATTGAATAAAAATATGCATAGTCATCCCATCATTCCTGGAAGTCAGGGTATTTATTGAATTTAAATTGCATTAATATAGTTATCATTTATCCCTGTCTGTGGCGGCGGTCTTGTGAGAGGAAACCGCAAAGGTAAAAGGTTTTGTATAGGAATAAGGTGCCCTTTATGACAAAAAGGACACAGATCTACTGGTTTGCCGGTCAAGGATTCGTAGCGTTCTTTCCAATCTACTATAGTAGATTTAACTGCTGTCTGATGCACCTGGAGAAGTTTTCGGCAACGTTTCAACTTCTCAGTACGATGACGATTGCTTAGAAAACCGAAGTAACGGATGCGCATAAATCCTGAAGGGAGAACATGGAGTAAAAAGCGGCGAATAAACTCTTCTGCCTGCAGAGTCATAGTTTGGACCTTATTTTCCTGCCGGTAATTCCTCCAGGAGAAAGAAACTTTGCCATCTTTAACTCTCAATAAACGGTTATTGGAAATTGCGATGCGGTGAGTATAGCGGCCCAGATAATCCAGGACTTTCTCCGCTCCTCCAAAAGGTGGTTTCGCATAGACGACCCATTCGGAGTTAAAACATTTTTTTATAAGCTGTGCAAACGATTCCGGATTAGAGAGATGACTGATTTTTCCATAAAACTTCAACCGATCCTGATTAAAAGCTTTCATGAGAAGTTCAATAAAGAAACGTCTGTAAAGACGCGAGAGGACGCGTACCGGCAGGAAGAATCTCTTACGGCAGTTTATCCATGCTCTCTCATCCTGTGATAATCCTCCTGCGGGGATGACACAGTGAAGATGAGGATGCAGAAGAAGTGTTTGGCCCCAGGTATGAAGGATAGCCATAAAACCGATATTTGCTCCCAAATGTTTTGAATCAGCCGCAATAGTAAGCAAACTTTTTGAGACTGCTTTAAAGAGAATGTTATAAACTTCTCGCTTGTTTTGCAGTGTGAGCTGGTTTAGTACTTCAGGTATAGTAAAGACGACATGAAAATAGTCAACCGGCAATAGTTCTGCTGTTCTGGCCTCCAGCCATTCTGCTTTTGCCAGTGACTGGCATTTAGGGCAGTGACGATTCCTGCATGAATTATACGAAATAACCTCATGCCCGCAGTGATCACATTGGTCAATATGTCCTCCGAGTTCAGCGGTACGGCAAACTTTGATAGCATGCATTGTACGCCACTGTTGAGAGTTTGTGGATGTTCCAAATTTATGGCGATATGCTTCTCCATATTCGCAGAATATATCTGCGACTTCCGGCTTTGTTCTTCCCATTACAAGCAGGGAAATTACATATCCGGAAGAGTATCAAGAGGACT
>Ga0315549_1000688_pt1 | contig 39066 bp, 34 predicted proteins | sample SalMarSW160200MG_FD_203101 | JGI IMG/M metagenome (GOLD analysis project Ga0315549, IMG submission 203101) | Salt marsh sediment microbial communities from the Plum Island Ecosystem LTER, Massachusetts, United States - Salt Marsh Sediment SW1601-200 ...
CGGTTCAGGAAATCGGTATCGGTTTTCTTTTTGCCCCGCTTTATCACGGTGCCATGCGCCATGCGGCCAGAGCAAGAAAAGAGTTGGGTCTGCGCAGTATTTTTAATATGCTGGGCCCGCTCACAAATCCCGCCGGAGCCAATTGCCAGCTTATCGGTGTATACGCACCTGAACTAACTGAAATGTTTGCACATGCATTACACCTTCTTGGAACAAAAAGAGCTTTTGTGGTTCATGGGCATGACGGACTGGATGAAATTTCTGTTTGCGCTCCCACCCGCATCTCCGAATTAAAAGAAGGTCTCGTTCGAACTTATGATATTTCCTCTGAACAATTTTTCGGTAAATTATCGGATTCAAACGAACTTCTGGGTGGTAATCCCGAAGAAAACGCTAAAATAACCCGCAATATATTAGATGGCGAAAAAGGACCGAAACGGGATGTTGTCCTGATTAATTCCGCTGCAGCTCTTGTTGCGGCAGGACAGGCAGAAAATCTCCGGGAAGGAATCCACATGGCTGAAATTTCTATTGACAAAGGCGCCGCTGCCGAAAAAATGCAAGCGCTTATTAAATACACACAGGAAAACGGATAACAATATAACTAAAATCGAATTTTTTTCTAAAGTTATTGCAACCAAATTCCGATAACAAATCTGAGGCAAAAAAATTATGGTAATATCAGCTTATCATGTCAATAATGTTCTGCGGGTTTATGGAGACCAGCTTCGCCAAAGTAAAATCTCCAGCAGACTAAAGAATACCGATTCCAGCACACCGGACAGGATCAGTATATCTTCAAATGCCCGACGGAAAACTATTATTGATAATATTACCACTAATATTATTAATAAAATCACTCAATACGGGCCTCACGATAATGTTGAGAAAGAAGTGTTTGAAAAACTTGAAAATGAATATGGAGCACATCTGACGATAAGCGGGGATAGCCCCAAAAAACTTGTATTCAAGGAAATTGACGAACATGGTGAAACAATAAATTCACTTTCCATTGAAGATTCTAGTATTTTAACGAATAAATTAAAAGAAATCACCGAGGAAACCTTAGATAAAAATATGAGGTAGGAGTTAAAGGATCATATAATGAAAATTGACGATAGAGTTATTAACTATGAAATCAGTAAGCAACTCCCTAAATCCACACAAAATGCTACGGAGGTAAACAAGGAAAAGCAGCTTTCCGATGAACAAAAGTGTGATAGGAACGCTGAATCAGGACAGGACACTATTGTTAACCTTTCCCCGGCCTTAAAAGAGACTCAACTTGCAAAGGAGATTATTTCATCTGAACCGGATATCAGAGAAGACAAGGTCTTTGAACTCAAACAAAAAATTGAATCCGGAAAATACACCATTGACAACAATGCTGTTGCGGATAAGCTTGTAGATTCCTTTATTGATGAAATTTTTTAAACATATTATTTCAATAAAAAAATAGGGGGTTACGATTTACCCCCTATTTTTTTGCCTGCCTAAAATCATTTTTCGTATAAAAAACATCATTCCAATATTCCATGTATTGGGCAAAAACTCAAGTTCCTCAATTTCCTTTAAACTTTAATAAGTTGTATAATTTCCGAGACGTATAACTATTCAGCTTCCTTCCTGAAAACAAAGGAATGCGGTGCAATGGCGGTAAGATCTTTTGGTTCAAAAGGAAGAAATTCATGGGATCCGATGATCAGAAATCCATAAGGCGCGAGACTATCGAGTATTTTTCTGAAAGCCTTTTTTTTCATCAGATCTTCATAATAGGTCAGAACATTATTCCGTAAAAAAATGATATCAAATTTTGATCCAGGGGGATCGGAAAGCAGATGATGTGTTTTCCATATAACATCTTTCTTCAGTGAAGCATTAACTTCAAAAAGTTTTTTTCCTTTCTTTTTTATAAAATATGTGGATTGAAATTCTTTTGTTACCTCTTTGAGACTGCTGGATGAATAAATTCCGGCGCGGGCTTTTTCGAGGTAGACAGGATTTATATCTGTAGCAATTACTTCAAGTTTCGGTAGATGACCAAAACTATTTTTCAAGCAATCCCAGACGATTTTAAAAGTGTACACCTCATCTCCACACGCACAGCCGGCCGACCAGACATTAATTTTTTCTATATTTTTATCAATAAGGTCGGGTAAGTACTTTTTTTCAAGGGACTTCCAAAATTCTCTGTCTCGAAAAAAACGGCTGATGGAAACCGTCAGCATAAGTTCACATTTTTTTCTGACTTCATCGCTCTTGTCCAGTTCCGCCAGATAAGTTGTGATGTTGTAACATCCCAGGGCGTTCATGTGTTTTTTTATCCGTTTTTTGACCCCCTTGCGGACTTTGCGGTATCCTGACCAAGAAAAACCGAATCGATTAAGCAGCTGGCGAAATTGCTGATCATCCATAGAGTCATTTTTATCTTGGTGAAAAAATTGTGCAAGAGATTTTTTTTCTCAGAGCTTTCCGATCGCCTATAAGTTGGGCGATTCTTTACGAAGAGATATGTCGAGATGCTTTACAGGCAGGATAAGAGAAATAATCCAAAAAAAAAGGGCGATTCACTTGAATCGCCCTATGAAAAGGTTGTGGAGAAAGGTTGACAATCCTACAGGGCCATGTCTCATTTAAAGGTTGTTGAGAAAAATTGACAATCCTACAAGGCCCGACCGAAAAATCCGATTTCCCGCAATGCCGTTATTAACACCGGAGTGCATCATCATTTTATTTTAAGTTTTGAAGACTCTCGGCAGAAAAGATGCACGCACACCCGAGAAACCTTTTTTTATTTGAAAATTTATTTAAGCAAAAACCATGCAAAAACATATATTTTTTTAAATAAAATTTATAATAAATCAATATATGTTTATATATCAGATTGTTATATTAATAACCCAAATTAAATGGTAACCCATGTTTTGACAATATTTGACAAATTTCGTGTCATTTTTTGACAGGTCCGTCACTATTTCAACCAAGTTAGGGATAAAATATTTTGGAGTTGAAGTTATAACAGGACAATAAAGATTATGAAAATTTTTTCATAATATTAGGCAGTTTATTTCATATTTTTAACTGTTTTTTATGAACCGGCACGGAGGTTTTTTGTCGTACGATCATCTTAAAGACTTAATATCACTATTAATTTTCCTTAGCCATTAAATATCATACTTTTTTGCACAATTTTTGCATTAACCAAATAAAAACAAAAAATTCAGGATGAAAAATATGACCCAGTTAAACCCCATATCCGAAGAAATGAGTAACATTTCAGAACATTACGTTTTTACATCACGATTAAAGCTTCTTATTATTATGGCCAAGGCTTATTTAAATGGTTATCCACTTGGAAAATATAGAAAACAAGCCATTGCAGAAAATGCAAATCAAGTCTTTTATCATTCACTTAAATTAGTAAGCGAATATGCCGCTCTAAAAGACCACGGATTAGATACGCAAACACATACCTTTTCTAAGATAGAAACCCCCGAAGAAAATATATTTTATCAAAGAGTTCAACTCCTTGCGGTTATGGCGAAAACCATGGTAAGAGACCGCCCCATAAATAACTTCAGGAAAAAAGCCTTTACTGATAATTTGAACAAAATCTGTGAGGCACTCGTTTTTACCTTTAAAATCAATGAAATGAACTTTCTGAAAGTTGCGTAATCAAAAAGCCGATCTTTTCAAACATGCCCACCCGCACCTTGACACCTATCAGATAAACAAATAAACATGTCCTTTCGAAAATAAATTGCAATAGACAATATGTCTATTATATATAATCTGAATATGAAATCTAAAGGATTAATCGTTTTCGACATGGATGGCGTCCTGGTTGATGTCTCAAAATCATACCGTGACACGGTAAGACAAACCGCCAGATTATTTTTCAAGGGAGCGGGATCATGGAAAAATTTACCCGATCCTTTGTTTTCCTTAACAGATCTTGCCAGAGTTAAACAAAGCGGAGGCCTGAATAATGATTGGGACTTGACTTTTTTAGTGATAAGCCTTCTATTCACTTTGGTAAAAGGTCCAACAGACCCGCAAGATCCGGACCCCTGGATCCGGCATAATAAAGTGATCGGCAGTTGCGATGTTACGGCCCTGGAACAGTTTTTAAACTCCACAAAAAACCCGGTAGCCTCTCTGTTGAAAAAAAAAGGAGAACCAAAGCATGAATTCATTACCGGCCTTTTCACCGGCGATGTTGGAAGCGGAAATATTATAAAGCAAATTTTTCAAGAGATATATCTTGGAAAGGAGATGTTTGAAGCCACCTATGGAATTCCGGCAAAAATATACCACGAAAAAGGATATATAAACAGAGAAAAACTTTTGGTTGACAGATCCATCCTTGAAAGCCTCTCAAAAAATCATATTCTGGCCATCGCCACAGGACGTCCCAAAGCCGAGGCCGACTACCCTTTAGATTTTTTCGGTCTGAGAAAGTTTTTCAACGTTATCTACACTCTTGACGACTGTATTAAAGAAGAGCAAAAAATATACGAAAATGAAAAAAAAAGAGTTTCCCTCAGCAAACCCAATCCTTATATGCTTGATGCCGTTGCCAAGATCCATAAACATAACGTCTCCAAATTCTATTACGTTGGGGATATGCCGGATGATATGGTAGCCGCCTCAAGATCCAGAACAGGATTTGCCGGTATCGGAATTCTTATATCATCATCTAACAAGGACACGCTGAAAGAGGACCTGTTACAGGCAGGTGCAGATTGTATTATTGAAGATTTCGAGGAACTAAAAAACATCATACCCTAATCGCGCCAAATTCGATTGGGCGTTATCCGGTATTGGTTAGAAGCCATTTCAAAACCTTCCTGTGCAAAATGCTCAAACCAACGAAAGGAAGGTTTTGAAACAGCTTCTATTGATTTCAACAAATGGTAAAATTTCAGTGACATTCAAATATGATTCCTCGACAAATGAAATATTTGCCTTATAAAAACCTTAAATACAGGTTCGATTTTGAAATCGGTTACCTTACAAAGAGCCCCTGTAGAGAATGTGAGAAAAGAAAAGATTTCCCTGATTGTATAGACGATTGCGACAAGCTCGACAAAATACACACCATTTTGTGTGAAGCCATATCGTGTTCAAAACGCGTTTAATCTGTCGAATCAGAAGGAGGACTGTATGACCGGCATGAAACTAAATGATATCCCCGCCTGGAAGAAATTGATCCATCATGCTGATATCATGAATCGTCCTGAAAAACATCTCAAATATCTTATAAAAGAAAAAGATCGACTTATAAATTTCTCTTTAAATGGCGCCGGTATCTTTTATGATTTTTCACGCCAGCGGTTAGATGGTCAGACCATGGAACTTTTGTTCGAACTTTCTGAAGCCCGGAGACTAAAAGAGCAGTTTACTGCCATGGTCCGTGGAGAAAAGATCAATACAACTGAAAACAGGGCGGCTCTTCACACGGCAGCAAGGAATTTTTCAGGCAATCCGGTTTTTGTTGAAGGCAAAAATGTAATGCCTGATATAATTAGGGTAAGAGATGATATCAAACGGTTTGCATCAAAAGTTCATGGCGGGAAAATAACCGGGTCAACCGGCAAACCGTTTAAACATATTGTTGTCATCGGAATCGGTGGATCATATCTGGGAACTCAATTTGTCGCCCAAGCATTAGATCCGCTGGCAGATAAACATATTGAAATCATGTTTCTTTCAAACGTGGACATCCATAATTTTGGGTCGATTGCCTCGGCTATTGATCCTGAGACCACCCTGTGGATCGTCATCTCAAAAAGCTACACAACGGCCGAAACCATGGCCAATACCCATCAGGCGTATGCCTTTATGGCGGAGAAAGGGCTTGATCCTGCCCGACATTTTGTAACGGTTACCAGTATGGGATCTCCGGGAGATGACCCTTCAAATCCTGTCCTTTCTTCATTTCACATGTTCGATTTCATCGGTGGAAGATACAGTGTTACCTCAGCGGTGGGCGGGGTGCCGCTGAGTCTGTATTTAGGGTATGAACGCTTTGAACGGTTTTTGAAAGGCGCTCAAGATATGGACTTTCATGCTCAAAATGCCCCGGTGGAAGAAAATATTCCCCTAATTGCCGCTCTTGTTTCAATCTGGAATAATAATTTCCTGGGATATCCTGCTCATGCCATCATCCCCTACGCATCTCCGCTATCCAAACTGGCCGCTCATATCCAGCAACTTAACATGGAAAGTAACGGCAAATCAGTTACACAAGACGGTGAACCGCTGGATGAACCTTCGGGAAATATTATTTTTGGAGAGCCGGGAACCAATGCACAGCATTCATTCTTTCAACTGGCACATCAGGGCCGTGCTTTTCCCATCGACTTTATCGGTGTAATCAATCCCCATTTTACACAGTATCAGAGTCAATCAAAAGGGGTCACCAATCACCAGGAACTCTGGTCGAATCTGATTGCACAGCCCCAAGCCCTTGCAAGGGGAAAGAAGGACACAAAACCGGCAAAATCTTTTTCCGGTAACCGACCGTCATCAACACTTATTTTAAATGATTTTTCACCGGAAAATATCGGCCGACTGCTTTCCTTTTATGAGGCTAAAACAGTTTTTGAAGCTTTTGTATGGGGTATAAATCCCTTTGATCAGTTCGGCGTGGAGCTGGGCAAAACCCTTGCTACAAATATCCGAAAACAGATGGCACTAAAAAATCAGAACGATGAACACCGCTTTGATGACGTGGATCCCATAACCAGATTTTATCTGGAGACGCTGTTCTCCGACAAGTGATTGGATACTGTACTTTTCTTTCTCCTAGATTGCGCCAAAAGACTGCAAAACCTGTCAAAGATTAGATCAGTAATTGCCAAATTTTGTCAAAATACGATGTTATTTTGACGCGTCACGGGAATTTTTTTCTTTCTGCCCTTTCCTTTCCTTCCTGACTTTTCCTGTTAAAGGCTTAATAACCTCTTAAAATCAAATAATAATTCATATATTACACCCGAACCGCTCACCTGGCACATATATTGCTTAAAAAATATTTATTCCGGTTTGTATAGAGTTGTTTTTCCGAATTCCGTTGATAATATAGTACAGGTATTCTGATTTTGAGACCTTTGAAAGCTGAATACTTGACTGAAAATTAAGGAGTCACGCCATGGATCACAATCAAAATCCGATTCATACCAAAGGCGATAGAAATATCTTTTGCCCTTATTACAGGAATTGTCTGGATTATGCGGTCGAGCTTCGCTGGAAATATTGGGCCTGTTTGGATTGTCAGCATAAAAAAAAGGGGAAGTTTCTTACAGACGTCCTATTGTTGCCCACGGACACGGGTCCTTATTACTCGCTTCCACCGTCGGTGTATAAGAAAGTAACACATGATTTATTATAGCCAGCGGGTTATCCCCTGATGTGACAAACTGCAAGAGGATAAATCGGGTGCACTCCTTTTACAAAAATATTTAACCGATTTTATCACCCTTCATACGAATTTTTAACACACGAATATTTAATTTGAGTCATAAATATCCCAATGCGAAAAAAGGTGCACTTGAACTTTGGTTATCATTTTAACCCGAATATTTCATGAAATATCCGGGTTAGGTGAATAAATAAAAAATTTACGACTCTGGTTAAATGAATCCTCAAATTTTTGCGATTTACAAAAAAAACTTCCAATGATATGGAGTTAGAGCCTAACCGTGAAAAAAAACAGAGATCGTTGGCTCCGTAAGACAACGGGCGTCAAATCTTCACCATTCATATCTTTGGAGTATTACCATGACATATTTATCCAAAACATTGCAGGAGTTGTTTTCAAAACAAACAAAAAATGCTCCAACTTTAGAAGAATGTATGAAGTGTGAACCTTCAGGAGGTATATCGCATCATTGTTGCAGGACTCCCGGCTTTGCAATGCATGAAAACGTCCAGCTTATATATTCAGAATATGTAAACCATTTGTGGGAAGCGGTTCCGTATGGAAACAAGAACTTAAGTTTTGATCAGTTTATGCAGTTCTATTTCACACAAGTAATATTTACTTCTATTATTGGTGGAGACAAGTTTTTGCTTAAATTGTACTTTCCAAAAATTATCGATTACACAGTGATACCCAATGACACAACAGACAAGATGCACATTTTCGGGCCCAGAATAATGCCGGATGCCGATCTGGATCTTCTTGTGAGTTTTCCGGATGATTTTCATAACTTTTATACAAAGAGAAATTACGAAAGACCAACAAATCAAGGATGTGTGTTTTTACACAGGGGGAAAGATTTTCAAATAAAGCATAGCAAAGGGTGTTTGTTGCATGCAGAGGGCTCGACAGAGCGGATTACGACGAAACCCATTGATTGCGTTTCTTTCAATTGTAAGCTGAAAGACAGCGAAAAGGAAAAGGAACAAAAAAAAGCAATCTATTTTGGAGAATTACTTCTGCAATTCGGCACGTTTTTATAAAAGATTTTTTTTGCCGGAAAATAGTTTCTCCATAGCCTTGTCATGCTCAGGGGTATGATGACATAGGGCCTGATAGGCCGCAGAAAGTTCAAGAACTTCCTCCAATCTCCTTCCTTGTGAATGATTGAATAGACGTTTTGCCAGACGAAGAATATTTGAAGGGTGCTTTGCAATTTCAAAAGCGATTTCCGTGCACCGCTGAATAAGATTTTCCGGTGAGGTAACTTCGCTCACCAGGCCAATCCGCTCGGATTCATGCGCATCGATTATCCTGCATGTAAATGCAAGCTCACACGCTCTGGAAAATCCTATGATACGGGGTAGAAAAAATGCTCCGCCATCACCGGAGATCAGACCAACGGAAACAAAGGTTTCTCCGAAACGGGCGGTTTCGCTGGCGATACGGATATCGCACATGCATGCTAAATCACAACCCGCACCTATAGCCGGACCGTTGACTGCCGCTATGGTGGGAACGTCCAGATAATATAACGCCAAAGGAATGCGCTGGATGCCTTTGCAGTAATTCTTGCGCAACTGCTCAGGATTGCCTGAGAACATCCCTTGCTTATGATACATATCCTTAACGTTGCCGCCGGCCGAGAAAGCTGAACCCGCGCCGGTGACAATCATGACGTTAATATCATCATTTTTCTGAACGCTTTGGCATGCCTCCTCGATTTCATTGATGATTATTTCACCGGTTATGGCATTTCGGATATCGGGTCGATTTAATGTTAAATACGCAACAGATCCCTTTTCCTCAAATATTATCTCTTGATATTTCATTGTTACACTCCTTAACTTTAGTCATTTTAAATGTTACATCTCAATAAATTATGGATTCGGGTCATTATCAACATTTAATACACCAGAACTTATCTAGAATTTACTTCTAAATTTCCGGCACTGAATCATCCGGTTTTCCCCACAGGGCATCTTTAAGCCCTGATGTTCGCTCGATTTTACGGGATATTGTCGTTTTTAATACATCTTCCGTAGCCCAAATCGACACTGTTTTTCTGGTCCTTGTTATTCCCGTGTATAACAGTTCCCGGGTTAACACAGGGTAATCACGGTCCGGCAGAATTAAAAGAACATGATCAAACTCCGACCCCTGGCTCTTGTGAACGGTCATTGCATAAACCGTTTCGTGTTCCGGAAGCCGGTAAGGAAGAAACCGCCTGAGTTCGCCCGAATCTCCTGAAAAATAAACATACAGATCTTTGCTGTTTGAACCCGGAGCCGGCAGGGTTATTCCCATGTCCCCATTAAAAAGTTTCAGGCTATAATCGTTACGGGTAATCAGAACCGGTCTGCCCTTGTACCAGGGATTGGACGACGGCCTGTCAGGCTCTATCAGTCCCTCACGGGTTAATACCTGTTCTGCTAACCTGTTGACAGCATTAACCCCTATTGAACCGATTTTTACGGCACATAATATTTTGAACCGTTTAAAAAGTTCAAGGGCTCTGTATGGATCATCCGTGTTAAGATAATCCGAATAGCCTTCAATAACCCTTTTGCCCAGGGAACGTAACAGATCATGGGGCTGTGAATCCTTTTTCCAGAATATTTGATCGGGGTTGTTTTTCATCAAGCCCAAGACCTTATGGGTTTCTCCCTGGTTTACCGCGCGGCTTAATTCTCCTATCCCGCTGCTGCCGGTAAACCGGTAGTTCTTTTTTAAAACAACCATACAGTCATATAGACCGGCTTTATCTTTATGTTCCTTAACCGGAAGATCAATTTTTTGTTGGGTTACCTCTTCAAATTTTTTGCAAAAATATCCTGAAAAGGCGTGAACATTTTCTCTGTCACAGATATCGCCCAGCACAAAACCGGTTTCAACCGAAGCAAGCTGGTCTTTATCTCCCATCAGTATCAGCCTGGCATCAAAAGGCACCGCCCAAAGGAGTTTTGACATCAGGGCAAGATCTATCATTGACGCTTCATCCACCACCACCACATGAGCATCAAGTGGGTTTTCATGGGTATGATGAAAATACGGGGAACCCGGGATGGTTTTGAGCATTCTGTGTATGGTGTAAGCTTCGGAAGGTATCGCCTCGATAATATCCGGACGGCTATTTAGCGTTTTCTTTGCATCCTTAATCGATTCAGCGATCCTGGCGGCAGCTTTTCCCGTGGGAGCGCCAAGCAAAATTTTCAGTCTCTCTTTTCCGGATAGTTCTAAAAGCAGCGCAAGGATCTTTGCCATTGTGAACGTCTTTCCTGTTCCCGGCCCACCGGAGATGATACAAAATCTTTTAATCGCCGCAATGTATGCCGCTAGCATCTGCCGGTTAAACTCATTATCTTGGTTTTGTGGGAAAAGCCTTTTTAAGCCGTCCGTTAAACGGGCTCCATCTAAGTCCCGGATATCTTCTCTAGAACGGTGGATGATAGATTCGGAAAGTTTTTTTTCATAATCCCAGTATCGATACAGATATAGCCTGTTTTTTCTATCGAGTATCAGGGGACGATAATCTCCGGGCCTTCCCACTACCGGGCTTTGCCTGATTTTTTGCAACCAGCCGGAAAGCTTCGGCCATTTGACGATCCCCTCCCCTTCCAGCCCCATAAGAAACGGATTCTCGGCCACAGAAGTAAGGTCAAAATATACATCTCCATTTCCGGTTGCGTTGCTGGCAAGGGCTGCGGCCAGATAAATATCCGGATCATCATTTTTGCCAAGACCGGTTATAAATTTAGCAAAATGCATATCTATATCTGTTAGATATCCTTTATGATATAGATTTGTTAAATGGTCTTTATTCATACTATACTTTAATTGTAAAAATGCCTAAAATTATTGACCGTACCATTTTAGCTTTTTGAGGGGTCGGGGAGTTTTTTTCGATTCAATCGCTCCATGAATAATCAGCGACTACATCATACAAACTCACACATAAGGGTTCGTAAAGATAGAACAGAAAATAAGGCTCTAAATAAATAGGGTATATGGCAACCCGCTTCACGCATTTTAATTACGAACACAAAATAGCGCTGTTCTATCTTAACGATCCCTAATGTATTCAAACAGTGTATGATTTCGCTGCTGATCATTCATTACGCTTCTTACAAAGCTTTATAAGAAAAACACCCCGACTGCTGAGCTTTTTAAAACAATGAGACCCACAATCATTCAGGTAATTCCCAATTTAAAAATCTTGTCCCAAAGGACCAGGTTTTCAATGTAAAAATAAATATATTCAAGATCAATTTGGAAATTTTAGACATTTAATTCAACACCCCGGAATAAGCGCTCGGGCCAGTGCATGAATAAGTTCCGGGCTGGGAAAATCTTTGTAAATCCCGAATTCCGGTCCACAATCAGGATCTATCCCTCTTATAAAAATGTAAAATACACCTCCAAAATCTTTTTCATAATCAAAACCCGGCAGCCGAATTCGAAGATACTGATACAGCGCGAGTGTATACAGATGATACTGAAGGATGTAAAAATCATTGCTCATCACCGTGTTCAAAGCATCTTTGGAATAATCCTCCACGCGTGTTCCCAATAGATTCGACTTCCAGTCCACCAGGTAGTAACGCCCCTTTTCATGGAAGACCATGTCTATATATCCTTTCATAAATCCCCTTGAAAAAGGGAAGGTCAGCGTTCCAATCCGGTCCGGAAAAGCAGCGGGAAGTTCGATCCCTTCATGATCGGCAAATATTTTTTCCAGTTGTCGAGGGGTAATAGGATTCAACGGATAATAAAATTCCATCTCATTGAGGCGATCCTTGCAGTGAACCGAAGAAAGCGTCAAAGCCTCTGTTTTTATTTCAAGCGGTATGGACAGGACGTTGTTTATCATATCGCATACCACATCTCGCCATTTCGGCTCGAACCCGTATGCCGTTAACTTGTTAGTTACCAGTTCCTCTTTGTACCCGTAATCTGAAGCTGCAAAGTCGAGATGCTCAAAAATATCATGGAAAAATATCCCTGCCCTTGCCCCTTTTGGAAAGGAGAAAATATCTGTTTTTTTATTACGCTCAAGACCGTATTCCGGGATATAACCGTAAGAATCATAGGATACATCATGGTCGGGCACCTCTTCTTCCGGGACCCGTTGCGATACCATGGATGAATAGCTTGAGATTTTCCACGAGGTGTCTATTTTCCCCGAAAATTGCCGGCAAGAAGTGCCCCCCTTTTCATCTTCAGGAATCGCATATTCCACACCGTCATCAAGGGGCAAAGGGGCAAGTTCTATGGTCCCTTTGGATCTGCCCGCCAGCTGTTTTAACTCTTCTAATAACTCCTCATCTTTTTTCGCTGAAACACTTGCCTTTAAAGAGGTAACCAGATCTTCTGATTTGATGTCATCCTCGGGTTTGGGACGATAGTGAAACAGGTAGGCCATGGCAGAAGTCTCCGCAGTGTTGAATCGTCCCCATACCAGGTAACATCTTTTTATGGCTCGTGTTAACGCCACGTAAAGCAGCCTCATGTTCTCTGCCAGAAGTTCATTTTGAGCAACGGCAAGATGAACACTCTTTTCATTTGAACCCAGATCAAGTGTCAGTTCCTTATTATCAGGGTCATGAAATGTGATCTCCCGGTCCTTAATTAATGATCCTCCCCATGAAAAGGGGCAGAACACAACCGGAAATTCCAGCCCTTTGCTTTTATGCTGGGTTATAATTTTTACGGCATGTTCATCGCTTTCAAGGCGAAGCTGGTGAATCTCGGATTCTGTAATAGGAGTGTTTCTCTGTTCAGACAGCCAGTTAATTAAACCGGTAATCCCGGTTTTTTTCTCAACCGATTCCTGGTGGAGTATTTCGGCCAGATGAAGAAAATTGGTCAGTCTTCTTTCCCCGTCCGGAAACACCAAAAGTCGTTCTCTGACTTTTTCTTTTGACATGAAGTTCCGAAACATTCTGATAAAACCATATCGGTTCCACAGACGGAAATACTCCCTGAAGTTGCCGATCCGGGTTTCCCACCAAAAAGGGTCACTGTCTGCCAAATCGATTTTGTTTCCGGAAACACCCATTATATCGGTCACAAGGGCTGTTTTGAATCGCCGATCGCTGGCAGGTTCGGCAATGCTCGTAAGGATTTTTCCCATTTCCCCGGCTTCGTGGGTATGAAAAATGTTTCCGGTATCATAGAGAACCGACGGTATTCTTTTTGATAAAAGGCTTTTTTTTATGATCTGAGCCTGCCGGTTCGTCCGCACAAGAACAGCGATATCTCCGGGTTTAACCCGATCAGATTCATCACCGGATGGACCCTTTGGGTTTGGAGAAATCAGGCGGGAGATTTTGTCCGTAACCGCCTTTGCGATCAACGGCACCGCTTGGGTTTTGTTCAGAGGTTTGGGCTTGTCTGACTTTTTGTCCGGTTCCCAATACCATAATAAAAGATTGGGTGAAGATTTTTCATCCATGGATTCGATTTTTTCCCCTGGGATTCCCTTTTCAAACCCGATCTGATCAAACACAAACGGTGATTGAACGTTTGCAAATATGGTATTTACGGCTGTTATCAAACCGGACGTTGACCGCCAGTTTTCTATCAGGGTATATTTTGAATCCGCATTGCCTGAGGCTGTGATGTACGAGAAAATATCAGCCCCCCTGAAACCGTATATGGCCTGCTTGGGATCACCGATCATAAACAGAACGCTCTGTTTTGAATCAAAGAGCCGGCTGAATATTTCATACTGAACGGAATCGGTATCCTGGAATTCATCCACAAGGGCCGCTTTGTATTGCCGGCGAATTGCTGATGCCAGATCATTTCCGCCGCTATCTTCAAGCGCTTTTTTTATTCTTATAAGAAGGTCGTCAAAGAATTGTATGTTGTGGTTCTCTTTCCTGGCCGGAAGTTGTTCCCCGGCATAATTAAAAAACAGGGTTTTAAGATACAAAAGACCGCGTTCCATTTCCGCTTCAAGAGCAATACCTTTTTCATAGAGCTCATCACATATATTAAAAACATCGTGTGACGGGGGAATATGATTTTTTCTGGTGGACTTTGCAAGTTTGGTGGCGGTAAATTTTTCAAAATCTTTAAACATAGGGTAACCCGTTGATTTTGCATCAACGAATCTATCCATGGCTCGCACCATGGACAAAACTTTTAGATCTCTTTTGGAGAAATCTGTCTGCTTTTTTTTTGTTTTCAGGCTTCCGTAAAATGTACCGCTTAAACACGGATTTTTTAATAATGGTATTACCCGGTCCTTTGACATGCGCCAGGTGGTCTTAAGCTTTTTGAAAATATTTCTAAAATCATCAAGGCTCTCTACGTCAGGGCGTTCGAGTTCCGGAATAATCCTAATATCCGGCGCTTTTTGTTTTCCTAAAAGCGCTAAAAAATATTCCGGACCGGATATCTTTTTACTTGCATAGCTTATAAATTCCGGAGGCATGCTGTAAAAATGCTTTCTCCAGAAGTCATCCACAATTTCCCGGACTAAATCGGTCTGATCGGTTACCAGTTCTGTGTCGAATAAACTCTGTGTTTCAAAAGCGTGCTCATTCAACACCCTATGGCAAAAACCGTGTATGGTAAAAATAGCGGCATTGTCAAAATCAATAAGGGTGTTTTGAATCAACTGAACGGCCAGAGCCGGATTTTTGTGTTTTTTAACCAGCCTGTTGATCAGATCATCGTTGCTCGATCCCTTTGAAAATGCCGATTTCGCCCTCAAAAGATTATTACGGATCCTGTCTTTAAGCTCTTGGGTAGCAGCCTGGGTAAAGGTTACCACCAGGATCTGATCTGAGTTAAGTTGTTCTTCGAGAACCAGCCTTAAAAAGAGCCCGGCAATTGCATAAGTCTTGCCGGTACCCGCACTTGCTTCAATGAGGTTGGTGCCCGTAAGGGGGGTGTTGATGGGGTCAAAAATTTTCACCTGAAACCTGCAATTGCCGTTTTAAAAATCACAGATGCCCGTATAATTATGGGGGGTTATTTTTTTTAATTCTTCTTTAACGGTTTGATCAACCTTCAGGTTTTCTATAAATTCAACGATCGCCTTTTGGTCAATTTGCAAATGGGTCCGCGTTAATTCCTTCAGGGCTTCATAAGGTTCCGGATACCCTTCCCTGCGCAAAACGGTCTGGATGGCTTCGGCAACCACCGCCCAATTATCCTGCAAATCGGCATGAATCGCCTCGGAATTTAAAATCAATTTATCCAGTCCTTTTAAAAGGGATTTAAAGGCGATCAGCGTATGGGCAAGCGCCACCCCGATATTTCTTGTAACCGTGGAATCGGTCAAATCCCTCTGCAGCCTTGAAACCGGCAGCTTGGCGGAAAGATGTTCAAAAACCGCATTGGCCACACCCAGGTTGCCTTCTGAATTTTCGAAGTCGATGGGATTGACCTTATGAGGCATGGCCGAAGATCCAACTTCGCCGGCTTTGATCTTTTGTTTGAAATAATCCATGGAAATATACAACCATATATCCCTGTTCAGATCCATTAGAATGGTATTGATCCGTTTAAGGTTATCACAAAATGCTGCCAGATTATCATAATGTTCGATCTGGGTGGTAACCCTTGATCGTTCAAGTCCTAAAACCTGGTTTATGAGATGATCTCCAAAGTCTGTCCAGTCGATTTCAGGATAGGCCACAACATGTGCATTGAAATTACCGGTTGCCCCACCGAATTTGGCGGAAAACGGGATGGTTTCCAACAGGTTTTTCTGTTTTTTCAGCCGTTCCACGAACACAAAAATTTCTTTGCCCAGGCTGGTGGGTGATGCGGGTTGGCCGTGAGTTCTTGCCAGCATGGGCACGTCTTTCCATTGATTCGCTTGTTCGTTCAAACTTTCAATAACGTCATCTAAAACAGGTTGCAAAACATCGACCCATGCACCTTTCAATGAGCAGGGTATGGCGGTGTTGTTAATATCCTGGGAAGTTAACCCAAAATGGATAAACTCCCTGAAGCGTTGCAATCCAAGTTCATCAAATTTTTCCTTTAGAAAATATTCAACCGCCTTGACGTCATGATTGGTAACCGCCTCGATATCTTTTACTTTGCGGGCGTCATCATGGGAAAACTCCTTATAAATACTTCTCAGTGCTTCAAATATACTCTTGTCAATATCCGTCAGTTGAGGAATTGGCAAATTGCATAATGCAATAAAATATTCCACCTCCACCAGCACCCGATATTTTATCAGTGCACCTTCAGAAAAGTAATGGGCAAGTTTCTCAACAACTTTGCGATACCGGCCGTCAACAGGAGAAATTGCATTTAAAGATGAAAGTTCCATGGTATTTTTGTCTCCGATTTAAATAGGTTCCAGCACTCCCTCATACCCTAATTGAGCGTAAACAAAACCGAAAACGATCATAATATGTTTATTTCAATAAGTATTTTGATGATTCGACTATATTTTAATATCTCTACCATCAGTGAGATATGAATTCTGTTATTTTATTTCGATTTTGTTTACCCTGTTGGAAAGCCGATGATACCCCATCTTCTGCGTTGTCACGGGTTCGCAGTAGTTGACGGAGGTTTATCCCGCTTTATGAGCGGGGCTTCACCCCTGACGCCTTTCGTAGTGAAACGAAGATCCCGTTATCGGGGGAATCTGGGGCATCCTCGACTTTCGCTCAATTAGGTTCAGAGAGACCTTTGAAATCGGTTATGGTTATCTTCTGTATGTTGTGCTCCCGTCAGTAACTTTGTATATACATGTACTTTAATATGGGCATCGTGTCAACAAAACCGGTTAGCCCTTGTATTAATCTTTACCCTCCGTCCGAGTAGCCTTACGGGCCGGAAGCGAAGCATGAGGCCGGCTTGTCCCGGTCAGGATATTTTGTCTCCAAAGGAGCTGATCTTGTAAAAGGATTTTTATCACTTGAAAAAATGTTGAATCAGTTTTATAGATCTGAACAATTTCAATAAAATTGATACCTAAAAACCTATAGGGAGATGATTTTGTGAACCCGGATCGATTTAAAATGTCCTATGGATTTGGATCAAATCTGACACTTCTCGGAAAAAGACTCTTACTTATTTACGGGGCAATCTATATTTTAGAGCTTCTATTTGAGCACTGGTTAAAAATCCCGGTCGTTCCGGCTCTTCAGCTTTACCCTTTAAAGTTTAAGAACTTTCATATCTGGCAAATTTTTACCCATCCGTTTATTCACAATCCTCAAGCGCCTATCAGTTTTTTGATTAACTGCATCGTCTTTTATTTTTTTGCCGCGCCGGTTGAACATGTATTGGGCTCTAAGCGGTTTTTAATCCTTTTTTATCTATCTGCTTTAGGTGGTGCTTTATGCGGGCTTGCCTTTAGCAGCGTTTCCGGTTTTAATGCGCCGTTTTTGGGCATGATGCCGGGTCTTTTATCCCTTATCGTTGTTTTTGGATTGTCAAACCCGGAAGCCACAATACTTCTGATGTTTATTTTACCTATAAAGGCAAAGTATATCAGTTACGGAACCGTTTTAATAACCCTTTTGACCTTTCTGGCCAAAGCCAACCCGCACGGTGCATATCATCTTGGCGGAATCCTTTTTGGTTATATCTATTTTAAAGGGCCGGGAACTCTATTGGATCCCAATTTGATCTATCTAAAATACCTTGAATGGCGGCTTAAAAGGAAACGATCTCGTTTCAAAGTTATAGACGGTGATAAATACAAGGATGATGATAAACCAACCTATCATTAACTGAGCGTTTCAAATTTTAAAAGGTGACCAAATATCTCTTATTTTTAATGAATTATTGATTTATATTTTTAAAATTTGAAACCCTCCGGGATTGTCGATCTTGCCGCATCTACTGCGTCAGATGCCGTCCCGCATAGTTGACTATAGCGGAACGGCATCTTCTCCCGCAGAGCGGGATTTCGCTACGCTCAAGACTTGTCGTAGCGAAGCGGAGATCCCGCCAAGCGGGGCTTAACTGCAGCAACCATGCCAGAGGCGGGCAAGCCTCCACAATCGCTCAATTTATGAAATAACAAAAAAAGGGGTCGCGCTGTTTTGCTAAACCCCTTATGATCTGGTGCCCGGGACGAGACTTGAACTCGTACAGAGCTAAGCTCCGAGGGATTTTAAGTCCCTTGCGTCTACCAGTTCCGCCACCCAGGCAATATTTTTTTTATTTAATTATTTAAATAAGTTGTAATATTTTATTAAAGCGGTTGTTTAACTATAAAGAAAAGATTTTATAGGACTTCGAATTCAAATCCTGCACATCCAAAAAGGTTAGATAGCCTAAATCAGGAATGATTTCAAGAAAAATGATTTAAATACTTGTTATTTTTCTTCCAGATCATCAACAAGCTTTTGATAATCCGGATTATCCGGATCTATGCCAAGCGCCTTCTTAAAGTCAGCCAGAGCCCGCTTAGATTTTCCCTTGCTCTGCCAGGCTTCTCCACGTCCTATCAAACTGTCCGTATCGAACGGATCTTTTTCCACCGCTTTTGTGAAATCAGCGATCGCCTGGTTATAATCGCCTTTGTTTGCCCAGGCAAGCGCTCTGTAATACAATGCATCCGGATGGTTGGGATTCATTTCTAAAACTTTTTTAAAAATCTTGATTGCCTCTTCGTATGCATCAGTATTAAACCTGTTAATGCCCTGGTCAAACAACTCTTCGACGTTATTGTCCATTTTTATAATCCAAATTCCTTCAGTGACGTCACAGGTCTTTCATGTTTTTGTAACCGTTCAGGGGTTTAGGGTTCAGAGGTTCAGGGTTCAGAAATTGCAGGTTCACCTCAAAAATTTGAGCCGTGCACAATATTGTGGGTTGGGATTAAAAGCAAAAATATGAAAAAATCGCAAGGCCATTAACCCTGAACCGTGAACGCTTACGATAATTTTTACCCTGTTGATCATGCATTTTGATTAGAAAAAGTCTGTGCTTAGGCTGAAAACAGAGTCGGGATTAAGTCGGTAATGGGTCTGTTTACCGGGACTTCCCCGGCGGTTCCGGTTAAATCGTACGAACCGGATTAGGATCACAAAAAAAAGCCCTTGGAGTTACCAAATCTCCAAGAGCGTTAAAAAGGAAGATAGTTAGTGCCCCCGGGGGATCTCTTCCCGGGGGGCTTTGAAAAGTTCCAAGGGGGGGCAAGATACCGCTGGAACTTTTTTATACATATCGACAATTTTCCTGACATACTTAAACCTAAACTGAGCGTTTCAAATTTAAAAAGGGGATTAACTATCTATTATTTTTAATGAATTAAATTAATTTATATTTTTAAAATTTGAAACCCTGTGGGATTGCCGATCTTGCCGCATCTACTGCGTCAGATGTCGTCCCGCATAGTTGACTATAGCGGAACGGCATCTTCCTTGTATCTGCCTGCCCTGTGAAATGCTTGCCCAATGAAATGCAGCGCCTATTTCATCGGGGCGAAGCCTATTTCACCGGGGCGGCAACCTCGACAATCGCTCAACTTAGCTTAAAAAGTTCCTATTTTCAGATGCTATTATTCATCAAAAGGTCTTCAACCAGGCCATAACAAGTAAGCATAATGTTAGTAAAAGCGAACCGGCCTGATATCCCTTTGTTTTTGGACCCTTCACAAATATACTGTACAGAGACCCCAATACAATTCCTGCTAAAAAACCAAATAGATGAGCCATCACGTCAGAGTGCTCTCCAGAACCGAGAATTCCCAGAAGTGCCAGACCACAAGCTAAAGGGAGAACCGCTTTTATCTTTTGCCCGGGTTGCTTGAATTTCTTGAAGAACTGATGAGCACTCAGCATACCGATTGCTCCGAATATAGCTGTAGAAGCTCCAATCGAAATATGACCGGACTTGTATAATAAAGCATTGGTCAAATTACCGACGATTCCGGTGGCAAGAATCATAAGCCAGCCCACCCCCCAACCCATGATTGTACAAACAGCAGTCCCGAAAATAGCAATACCGGCAATATTGCCCATAAGGTGTAATGGATCGGCATGAAGCATCAGGGATGTCACGCTTCTGTACAATTCTCCGTGCAAAATACGAAAAGCCGATGATCCGTATATTTTTATAAATAAGTCACTTTTGTCACCGACCATAATAGCGACATGGCATGCGATCAATATAATAGATACCCATATCCCTGTGAATGTCCTTTGATATTTGTAATATAGAGGGTCTTCAGTTTTCTGTAACTCCGGGTTCTCTATAAGATATTGTTCGATTGCAATTAGGGCCTTTTCATAATCCGTATCATTAACCCGTATATCCCATCCGGATCCCCCTTTTCTCACGTGGTGAGAGATGCCGGTTGAGGTCAGGACCAGCCGGTATGTGTCAGCATCATCTTCTGAAAGGTTTTTAAGGATTACGGACATAATTCAACCTAAATTGAGCGTTTCAAATTGTGATACAATATTACAAGGACAATATTTGTAAATTTTGTGCTTTTTGTGGCAAAAAAATGCTTAGCCAATTAAGTGTGAAGTGACTAAAGTGATCTAAAGTGACTAAAGTTAGGGAATACTGCCAATTTGTATAGAAGCCGGAGCGTAGCGACTCCTTAACCCTGGCCCAGACCGATCACCAATACTCTGTACTCAAAAAGTCATGTTTGTAATGGTGCATAAGTCAAATCAATATATGAACGATTAGCACCAGGGCGGGCTTTAGATCACTTCAAACTTTAGCTCACTTGTAACTTTTCCGGTTTATCCGGGTTAGGTTTAAACCTATGATCAGGTGCCGCCTAAATTTCGCAATTGTCGGGTATGCAGGAGATACGAAACACCCCATTTTGTTCAACGTGAGTATTTTACTTTTAACTTCGCATCGATTAACTGACTGTGAGTAAGACGCAGTAAGTTTTTAAGCTTATTCATCAGGTAGTGTTCGTACTGATCCATCTTCCCGTCAACATAAACAATCTGCCATAGGGTTTCAACAATCTCTATTTTTTCTTCTGTTGAATAATTCTCATTGATCAGCCTGGCAAATTGCCAGAGGTCCACGCTTTGCTCAAGTTCTCTATCGGCCTCTTCAATCAGCGCGTCGGCATGTTCTCCGGATAAGCCGTATTTTTCTTTTAGAATCGAAAGAATGGATTCCAACTCCTCTTGGGTAAACGTTCCGTCTATTCGCGCCATCTCCACAAACAGAGCGCAAATGGCAACGCACAAGTCGTGTTCTCTGTTCTGTTTTTCGGTGTTGGAATTATTGACTTTGGTTTTGCTGAAAAATCGTTTTACAATGTCGATCATTTATTAGCCTCCTGATAGGGGTCGGGGTGCTTTTTAGATTCAATAGCTCCATAAATAATCAGCGACTACATCATACAAACTCATACATAAGGGTTCGTAAAGAAAGAACAGAAAATATGGCTTTAAATAAATAGGTTATATAGTTACCCATTTTGAGCATTTTAATTACGAACACAAAATACCGCTGTTCTATCTTAACGATCCCTAATATATTCAAACAGTGTATGATTTCGCTGCTGATCATTCATTACGCTATTTACAAAGCGTTATAAGAAAAACTCCCCGACCCCTCATTTATTTAGTGTCCATTCAGAAATGAGGATTTTTGTTCAAGATCAAGGCATGTGAAAAAAATAACCACAGGCATATATTTAATATTCCGAGGATTTATTCGCCACCGAACTTTGGCGAATTAATTTTTTGAACATAACGCAGAGATTGAGCAAAAAGACCGTTTATGGATGGACACTATTTAACTTCATGCATTTAACATATGTTCAATTAAAAACGAAGACTCGACATTTTTTCTGGCAAGTTCCAGTAGATGCCGGTGATGTGTGAAGAATATTACCTGGGTTTCTTTAGACAGCCGCCCCAACGCCTGCAGGGCCGCAACCGCACGGTCATCATCGAACCTGATCAGTATGTCGTCTACAATAAACGGAATGGGTTCGTTTCGTTCCAGGTAATCCCGAAGACCCGCCAGTCGTAACGCAAGATACAATTGATCCGCGGTTCCGTCACTCATGCCATCCACGGGAACGATTTCTTTGCCGCCTGCTCGAACCCCAACAAGCACCGGTTGGCCACTATCGTCAAATTCAGCACGAATCCCTTGAAATGAACCTCTCGTAATTTGCTTAAAAAAATCGGTCGTATGTTTTAAGATTGGCCCCTGGCTTTTTTCCCGGTACCGTTCTATGGCCTGGTTTAAAATTTTTGATGCGATTTTCAACCGGGCATACTGTTCCACGTCGTTTTCAAGCCGGCCCAGAAGGAGTTGGATTTCTTCGGCCAACTCCGCTGCCCGAGCGCTACCGTCCATTTTGCCGAGTTCCGTTCTCTCGCTTCCAATGCGCTGATCCAGTTCGGATTTTTCTTGATTAAGCGTATCGGTCTCCTCTGTCAGCCTGCCGATCTCCCCATCAATGCCGTCCGGGTCCACGTTTAGGGCCTGGTTGATAAAATCATCAATGGTATCGCCGGCGCTCAACTGGTGCAGTCTTTCATCCAGGTTGTGTAATTCAGCTTCTATTTGTCTTCGTTTTTCGGATCTTCGCTCGGCTTCCGGAAGATCTTCGTACCTTTCACACCCTGCTTCTTCACACATGCCGTTGAGCCGGGTTTCTATTTCGGCAATCCTTCCAACCGCTTTTTCCATGCGATTCTGTTCCTGCGATAGCTGTTTTTTAAGGGTTTGCCGTTGCGATTGAGCGGTCCGGGCCCGTGTCAGCCTGCTGTTGAGTTCAAGTGTTGCATCACCGGCAGGCAAATCTTTCAAGTCTTTGGCCACCGCATCCACCAGACCGGTAACCTTGATTGCGAATTCATCTGCATCACGATTGATACCGTGAATGCGCTTTTGAAGAATATTGGCGTCTTTAAGCTTGCCAAACAGATTGTTGAGATCTTCCATCACCGCATTCGCCTGGGCAGGGACGGCATCGGCATCCAGACCCAGCGGCCGGACGGCTTGTGCCCACTCTTGTTGCCATTGAGAAAGATCCATTTCGCTGGAATCGACACGTGCTTGTGCTTCTGCCAACTCTTGTTCGCGCTGGGTCTTCTCACTTCGAAGCTGCTTTATTTTATTGTGCAGCTCATCCTCTGCCTGGATGACCCTTTTACTTCTTTTGATTAAATCGGTTAGTGTTTCTCCATCGTCGGAATGCGGCTCAAAAAGATTCTTTAAACACTGATTCAGACTTTTGAAATGAACGTCAATTTCCTCTTTTAACCGATCAACTCTGGCTTGGTGTTCCCTGACCTCTTTCGCTTTTGTGGTCAGAGCCATATGATTTTGCGCCCATGCTCTCATTTCTTTGGGTGATCGAGGCGTAATTTCCGCAGGCCCCCATAACTCCATCCACTCTTTGGCAAGTTTTTCTTTTATCTTTTCAGCGGCATCAATTTCTGTTTTCAAATAATCCAGTAGTTTTTTATGGGAAGTTTGATCGGCGAGCAATTTGGCTTTAGTTGCAACACGTTCCGCCTCTCGCCTGAGCCTGTCGGCAATCTCATCCGCCTTGTGAACACTGTTTTCAAATGCTTCTGAGAGCGTCTCTGAAAACCCGACTTCTTTTACATAGTCGCCAATTTCTTGATCCAATACCGGCTTACCCTCCAGAACATGTAATATAAGCTGCCATCCCCTGCCCCTCTGCTCCCGTGCCTTTTGAAGATCTTCCTCGGTGGGCACTTCCTGCTTTAACCGAAGCTCGTCTATTTGCCGTTCAACATCAGCCAGCGTTCTTTCAATCTTCTCGAAATCCTCTTTTAAACTACCGTACTTGATCTCAGCCTCTGCGGTTTGGTCTTCAAACAGGCCAATAGTTTCCATTGAAGGCACCGGAAGACGTTCCAACTTTTCGACCGATCCGGACCAGAGTGTCTGTTTGCCAAGCGCCACATCCAGAGTCTTTAATGCGGAACTGATTTCAGATTGTTCTTTGCCATAGTGTTTTTCTAAAGCCCCGTATTCTTCAGCCCGGGATATGGCATTTTTTAAGGGGTCTATCTTCCTGGGGGTTCCAAGTTTTTCCAGCTTCCTGTCAATTCCTTCAATACGATGGGTAAGGTTGGGAATTGCTTCCCGGGCGGTATGGATACGCGTGACGATCCGCTCAAACCGGGTTCCGAGGTCCTGTATGCGGACCGCCTCCGACTTCTTAATCCGTAATTTTTCAGCATGGTCCAGGGTTAAGTCATCCCGCAGGCTGCGAAGGATTTCCCCGGCTTCGCCGAGCAGGACACTCATACGCGTTTGTAACTTAATACGATCCCCGGCCGCTTTGTGCTGACTCCCGAATTCCCGATGGATTTCTTCAATCAACGTTGAATTTTCCAGCAGACTTTTGGAAATTTGAAGCTCGGATAGCTCTTTTTGGATAACCTCCATGCTTTTAAGCGCCTGATCACGATCGTTTTCTGCGACTCGCAGGGTTGTGAGCAGGTCGCGTCTTTGCTTGGGGAATTCTTCGGGTAACAGCACCGCGGTGGCGAATGTCCGGAATTCATTGATTCGTTCTTTGCGTTTGGCGATAACCGGAAGCGCCTCTTGAATACGTTCTAAACGATGCAAAGCGCGCCGCTTTCTCGCCAAATCCTGTTCCACGGTTTGCTTGTGCGCCAGTGCCTGGCGCAATGCCTGATCATGGGTAACCCATTGCCGGCCGGGCAGCTGGGCATCGCGCAACTCTTTACGATTTTTGTTTATTTTGCCAATCGCTTCATTGATTTTCTTTTTCCTTCCCGACGGTGTGAAAAGAGCATCCGCTTCGAACTTGAGTTGTTCCTGAACCCCACGAAGATTAGAAGCCCCTGATCCTGCAGCAAAAATAAGCTGTCCCATGCTTCCGCCGCCCCTGATAATCTCTTTGCCGCCCCGCACCAGATCGGCATGGTCAATACCGAACAGGGTAACAAAGAGATCGGCGTCAACCCCGTTTAAGAATCTGTTGAGCAGGGATTCTTCGATTACCGTTTGATCATCTCCGGATCGAAGCGTATTTTGCCTGCCTTTTCGCCGGACAAATTCCAACACATCGCCCGTGCCGGATTGAAGGGTCGCTCCGATTCGCATTTTGGCGTACGGATGAAGAAAGTCATCCGTGGACCGTTCGGGGATACCGTAAAGCAGGTTCCGCAATGCTCGCAAGGCGGAACTTTTGCCCGCCTCATTGGGACCATAAATCACGTGAAGGCCTTGATTGCCGGGGCTTAAATCAATCACCCTATCGGTAAACGGTCCATAGGCAATAAGCCTGATCTCGAGAATTTTCATTGGGAATCCTCTTTTTGCATCAGCCTCTGAATAAGCATTGGCCGCACCTGCGCCAACAGACTTTTCAGCCATTCCGTATCATCAAACCGGATCCGATCCGGGTCCTGTTTGAGTTCTTTGGGCATTTTTTTCTCGAGATCCATCAGTTCATCCGATAACCCACGCAATAAATCCGGTTGGTCTGAGAATTCGTCAAACAACCGGACAAGCTCTCCCATGGCCCCGTCACCGGTCTGAAGATCTTTATCAGATGTGGGCAACCGGGTGTGAAATTTAATTTTTTCAATCCAGACCCTATGACCGCTGGTATCTAAAGCCGCTGCCCGGATCTCATTGCCCCATCGGTCAACATTGGCAAGAAGTTCGCTGTGAGCCGTCGTTTCACCCTGAATGACAACACGGACAACCAGAGGCCGGTCCTCATTTTTCTCCAATAGGGTGTCAAGGCGATTGCAAAAACGATCGATAACCGTATAGCCGCTTTCAGCGCCGTTTGAATCCACGGTGACGATCTCCCACCGGATAACATCCAGGGGTTTAAACTCTATTTCCGCACGCCCCCTGTCATCAACCGTAACGAGCACACATCCTTTGGGACCGGTTTCTCGAACATGACGCCCTTGAATGTTTCCGGAAAATACAATCCACGGGTCATCTGAAAGAATCTCATACTGATGAACGTGCCCTAATGCCCAGTAATCATATTCTTTAGATCGCAATCCTTCCAACGTACACGGGGCATATGGCTCGTGGCCTTCACGGCCCGAGGCGCAGGTGTGCAATAACCCCGTATTAAAATAACCGGGCACCGGTTCAGGGTAACGAAGTGATAAATCTTTTTTTACGGCCGGCGTTGCAAAACTCTGGCCATGAATCGCAACATTCAGACTGTCGATGGTATGTGTTGCGGGTTGGTTTGACGGAAACAAATGAACATTTTCCGGAAGGCGGAGTGTTTTGGTTATCTTACTGGCGGCATCGTGATTTCCGGCAACCATGAAAACGGAAATGCCGGCTTCCCGAAGTCTGCTCGTTTGGGATACCAGATAAAGCCCGGTGTTGTAATCTTTCCAATCCCCGTCATAGAGGTCTCCGGCAATGAGAATGAAATTAACCTTTTCGGCAATGGCAGTCTGAATCAGATTATTGAAAGCCCGCCGGGTTGCCTGGCGAATTTCATCTACCGGAGCCCCATCATAATAATCGAGCTTGTGCAAAGGGCTGTCCAGATGAATGTCGGCTGCATGAATAAATTTAAACATATTTCAATACACTACCAGAAGCCATGCAAGTATTGTTTTCACGTTAAATAGGACGCAGATTTTCGCAGACCCGCCTGCCATGCGAGCTCGCCCGCCAGCTGAGCAAGCCGAGGCGGCCTGGGGCACAAGCGGGCAGGTATACACAGATAATATTGTTATTTTGCAATTTAAGAATCTTGATAATCTGTGTTTATCTGTATCCAAAAAAGGAAATTCCTATACTATCAAGTTACTGTCCGGTTCTTTGTAACCCATCGAATCGCTCCTGTTCTAACGGTCGAATCTTAGATATTTTTTCAAAATCCTTATCGCTGTGCAGGAGGATAGCACCATACTCCAGTGCGATCTGCGCTATGCAGCAATCCACCGGGCTGTTGATCGTAACTCCCCTTCGCTTGAGTTCAAAATAAATCCGTGCGGCATCCGGCCAAGTATGTTTGGTAGCTTCGAGGTAGTATTGTGTCGACAGGTAATCCTCAAGCAACTCCCATTCTTTCCGATCTGTTGCACCCTGGAGAAGTTCCAGTTGATTAAATCGACTGAGAACATAATTTTCTGAGCCAATCCTTTCTTGAAAGGCTGTTGCAACGTGTCCGGTTTTGTCCTTAAAAATTTCGATCCAAACCGATGTATCAACCAAAATCATTCTCTTAGTTTCCTCATCTTCTTATGGTCATAATTTTTGTAGAACTTGATGGAACCTGCCAATTCGGTCATATCCTTTCGCTTTTTAATCCGGATAAATTCTGTAAGCGCCTCATGAATAAGATCTTTTTTGGTTCTGGCATTGCTCACGGAAAATGCCTCATTCAGCAGATCGTCATCAATTACGATATTGGTTCGCATGACAGCCTCCCTGTGTGGATTTAATACCTGAATCTTGCATGAAAATTAACAAATAAAAAGGTAAAAATTCTCATTGATTTTCATTCAAGATTCAGGCAATATACATTATACACATTCTATACACATTGTCAATAAGACTTTTGGATTTCATATTTTGGTTTTTGAGTACCTAAGCAGTGAATTTCAAATCTGAATTTTTTGCCCCAATTCGTCCATTGCTTGCCGAAATCCTTGATTTAGCCGTGAAATCATGATTTTTATTTAAGAAATGAGAGTGTTTTGGCACGGAATGTGCTTAATTTATTGTTTTTACAAAGACCGGAACTTAGGGACTTCGCCCCAATTGGAATAACGGCCCCAGTGAAATAGAAAAAAGTTTCACGGGGTAAAAATGATGGAGTAATGGAATAATGGGTCTGAAGGAGTTTTTTACAATTAAAATGGTTTATTTCCGCCCTTACTTCCAATATTCCATTCTTCCATTCTTCCATTTTGATGTCATAAATCAAAAGCTATTAAAAGATTATTAAATTCAATTAATTGTAGAATTTCAGAAACGTCTAAGTTTGTGAGGTGACCAAATGTTAACGCTAAAACGAGTAGGTATGATCTCTTTTGTAGGAGCTTTTTTGGCTATCTTGATCATGAGTTCAACCCTTTACGCAGAAGATGATGGAATCAAGGGTCGTATTCCGGAAGGGGTGTATATTGAACTGACCAAGGAATTTTATGAGGCCCTCCAGAATAACGGCTATGGAGGAACCAAAACATACAGCAATGACCCATCAAGAGACTATCTGAAACAGATCGCCATATCCACCCGGTTTATGGTCGAGACCAACCTGCAAATATTAAAACAGCAGGAAAAGATGATTCAATTGCTCGAAGACCTAAACAGGAAAAATAAGTAGAAGTGGTTTCAAAACCTCCCCTCAGGCCCAATTTCTGTGTTGGACCGAGGGATTCAATACTCGAAATATTAAATATATTCCTGCGTTTGAATCCCTCGGTCCGCCTTGACTTTGAACCTGATTGAAGGTTTTGAAACCACTTCTAGTAAACATCTTGGTCCAGAGGACCAGGTTTTTCAGGACCAAATGAAGCTCCCCGCAGTAAGCTGCGGGGTATCAAAGCGGAATTGCGCCGTAGCCATTCCAACGTTTAAATGATATAGCGAAATTAACCCGCCTTCGCTCTGATGAGCTTCGGCGCGGTTCACCTCGCATTTCATCCCTGCAGCCCCGCTGAGCGGGATCTCCGCTCCGCTACGACAAACTGCAGGGTATTCAGGCGAAGGCGAATAAACAGGGCTCATCATTAATCGAAAGGTGTTCGGTCATGATATACAGCCATGAAGAGCTCCTTGGCCATACCAGACTTCCTCTTACCATTGCTGAAATCATACTCTTTATCATCATTATCTATCTTCTTTTGGCTGTCGGTGGAAAGTGGCGGATATGGCTGGGATCATTGCTGCTGGTCTATTGGATGGTATTGGTGACCGGCAAGTTCTGGCCGGCGCCTAAAATTGAAGTCCCCAAATCTCCGCTGACAACAAAAATTGCCGTCCGGGAAGACCCGACCCGGGGCAATTTTGTCTGGAGCCCCGAATACCGAGTCGGTTTTTGGTGGCATTTTTTTCCGGTCAAGAAATATTTTATCATTCACAACAGGGCCCTTGAAGAGAAGATTTTAACCCCAGACGATTTTATCATCCCCGCGCCCCTTGACGATCAGGATCTGGCATGGGTTCATAGCCGCGGCTATCTGTTGCGTCTTTATCTTTTGGCGTTTACGCCCATGGGTTTTATCAACGGTGAGAACCCGATCAGCTGGTATATATTTAAAAAGTTAAAGGTTGCCTGCGGAGGTACTTACCTGGCGTGTAAAATCGCTTTAGAGCAAGGCATGGGCATGAACCTGGGTGGCGGTTTTCATCACGCCTTCGCCGGTCACGAGGAGGGTTTTTGTCATTTGAACGATATCGCGGTGGCGATTCGGAAGCTTCAGATGGAACGTTTCATCGATCGGGCAATGGTTATCGATTGTGATGTGCACCAGGGAAACGGGACTGCGACCATATTTCAAGGAGACCATACGGTCTTTACTTTCAGTATCCACCAGGACGACCTCTATCCCTATCAGAAAGCCTACAGCAATTACGATATCAGTCTTCCCGGGAGCATGCGGGTGGACGACGAGAACTATCTGGAGCATCTCAAGGTGCTGCCGGACCTGATAAAAAAGCATGGTCCCGACCTGGTCATTTACCTGGCCGGAGCGGACCCGTTTAAGGAAGATCGTCTGGGTGGCTTTTTACTGACCAAACAGGGTTTGATGGATCGCGATGCTTATGTTTTGGGGCTGTGTGCGGATCGGGGAATTCCCGTGGCCGTTGTTCTGGGAGGAGGTTACGCCCCGAATATTAATGATACCGTAGAGATTCATTTAAATACCGTTCGGGTGGTTCATCGACTGCTCGAGGATATTCAAAACCCTGATTTATCCAACAGATGAGGCTATTGACCGTCCGGAAACCGGTAACCGGCAACAAGAATTTTCTAAAAAGCGATGAAGGCACAAACCATCAGCAAAAGTCGGAAACAAAAATCGGATAAAAAAAGCCCTTTTCTTACCACTTCGACCACATTATCTGAATCGCCCACCAGCTCATCGGGGGTAAACAAAATGAAGTCCATTACTGAAATCACCTTGTTTTATAATATCTGTAATTCACCCGTTCTAAAAATATTGGTAAGTAAACACAAGTTGGTCTCAATTAGGAAATTTAAATTCTCGGTGATACATCATTCAGGATCGTTATCATGAATTTATTTGACTCATATTATGTCCTAAATATCGATGTTCTGTTCTATTATCTATCCCGATTGCTCGGAGGATTTTCAAATGGCTAATAAACCGACCTATGAAGAATTGGAAAAACAGATCAAAGAATTACATAATGAAGCTCTTCTGGTTAGAGATAAAAATAAGAAAATACAGGAAAAATTAAACCTTTCCAAAACAATTTTCTCTGTTACACCAGATTTGCTTGCTTTAAAAGACCGTTATTTTGTCTACCAGGCTGTAACTCCTGCTTTTTGCAAGTTTTTGGGAAAAACCGAGGAAAGTATTATTGGAAAAACGGACTTTGATCTTTTTCCACGTTTTGAAGCCGAAATCTATCGCCGCGACGATCAGAAAGTAATAAAAACGGGCAAACCTCAAGTTCAAGATGAAGAAGTCACCGGTGAGGATGAAAAAAAGTGGTTACGGGTGTCCAAGACGCCGGTGTTTAGCGAAAAGGGAGCAATTATAGGAGTGCTCTGTTCGGTTGTCGACATCACAAATCGAAAGCTTGCCGAGGAGTATCTCGCAAGGGCTGAGCATGAAAAAGAGACAATTCTCGATAGCTTGTTGGAGATAGTAGTTTATATGGATTTGGAAATGAGAATCTTATGGGCAAACATAGCGGCATGTAAATCTGTAAATCTAACACGTGATGAGTTGATAGGGCGTCATTGTTTTGAGCTTTGGGCTGATAGTTCTGAACCCTGTTCCGACTGTGTGGTTGTTAAAGCTATAAAAACTGGACAGGCTCAAGAAATAGAAAAAACAACACCTGATGGGAGGTCATGGTTTAATATTGGATGTCCGGTAAGAGATGAAAAAAATACTATAATTGGCGGAATTGAAGTTGTTTTAGAAATCACCGAACGAAAAAACACAGAGATTGCTCTAAAAAAAAGCGAAGAACGATTTCGCAATTTAACCGAAATAACCAGTGACTGGATTTGGGAGGTTGATAAAAATGGATTCTACACCTATGTTAGCCCAAAAATTCAAGACATACTTGGTTATGAGCCAGAAGAAATAATTGGTAAGACTCCGTTTGACCTAATGCCCCCTGCCGAGGCCAACAGAGTTTCCAAGATTTTTAATAGCATTGTTGCTTCACAGAAGACGTTTGATTGTCTTGAGAACCTGAATTTGCATAAAAACGGTCATCCAGTAGTTCTTGAAACCAGTGGAATCCCAACCTTTGATGTTGATGGAGCGTTTCTTGGTTACAGGGGTATTGATCGAGACATCACTGAGCGTAAACAAGTAGAGGTGGCTCTTAGGGAGAGTGAAGGAAAACTCAATGCCATGTTGCAGTCTATTGGTGATCATATGAGCATGATGGATAAAGACTTAAATATTATCTAGGTTAACAAAATCGCAAAAGAGGTGTTTGGTAATGATATTATTGGCAAAAAATGCTATGAAGTATACCATCAAAGAAAAGAGCCCTGTAAACCATATCCCTGCTTAACGCTTAAGGCATTTCAGGATAGAGAGGTTCATAAGCATGATACCCAGGTGATCGATCAAGACGGGAAAAAGATATTTTTCCATTGTACTGCTAATGTCGCGTTAAGAGATAAAGAGGGAAAACCCACAGCAGTATTGGAAATTTCCAGGGACACCACCGAGCACAAGCAGGCAGAATTAGCCCTGATAGAAAGAGGTAAAGAATTAAAGAATAAAACTCACGAACTTGAGGAAGTCAATGCTGCATTGAGAGTCCTTCTAAAACACAGGGACGAAGATAAAAAAGACTTAGAAGATAAAGTCGTTGCCAATGTGAAGAAGCTTGTTTTGCCATATGTTGAAAAACTGAATAACAGTCGATTAAACGATCGGCAGATGGTATATTTAAATATTATTAAATCGAATCTTGAGGATATTATTACCCCATTTCTACACCAGTTGTCCTCAAAATATTCTGATCTCACCCCTAGTGAAATTCAAGTTGCCGGGCTTGTTAAGGAAGGTAAGACAACAAAAGAGATAACTGAATTGTTGAATTCCTCCACAGGTGCTATTAATTTTCATCGCAACAATCTTAGAAAGAAACTGGGTCTGCGAAATACAAAAACAAACCTAAGGGCCTTCCTTTTACCCCTCCCCTAATATAAGCTTTAGCCTTATATTAAGCTTATAGTTATTAGTCATTTACTTTTTAATTGTTTATTGCAATATTGTCTTAAAAAATCAGCCCTTTAATAACCTATTAAACCTTAAGCTAAGCTGAAGGTCCAGGCTTTGCCTTCAGGCCATCGCGAGCACTCAGGTGAGGCAGACTGGCTCAAAAGCGCAGATGGCGAACTCCTTCATTTCATAGATGATCAGTCGACAATACAAGATAAAGCCAAACCGTCCCAGGGTTAAGGAAATGAGCAAAAACTCCCTAAAAGAAATTAGAGAGTCCCTTATGATCAGCAAGGTCGAGCTTGCAAGAAAGACCGATCTATCACCCAAGACCATTACACGGATAGAACAAGGCCTGCCATGCAGAATTGAGACAAAACCAAAGATTATTAGAAATTTAGGGTCTATAAATTCAGATGAGAACAAGGTTATGGCATCATTTATCAGAGATAATGGAGGTGTGCGCTCAGGATTAGATCGGCGTCAATTTTCATATGACAAGCATATTCCTGAGCGCAGGTCTGCCAAGGATCGAAGAAACGGACTTGATAGAAGACTGAAACCAAGAATGTCAGAATATTAAGCATAGTATGGCCAAGAAAATAATCCTGCTGGTTTAAGACAATTGGAAATGAGAAAGGCTTTCAGCAATGAACGGGGAACAGAAATATGGCACACATTCTTATCATAGACGATGATCCAAAAATACTGGACATGCTCGGCCAGACATTAAAGCGTGAAGGACACGAGGTAGTAGACGCTCTTAACGGGAAGGAAGGTTTAAAACTCTATCGAGAAAACCCCACCGACCTGATTATCACCGACCTGATTATGCCGGAAAAGGAGGGCATAGAAACCATAATTGAGCTTCGCCGGGATTTTCCAGATGTCAAGATAATCGCCATATCCGGAGGCGGGCAAATCGATGCAGAACAATATTTATCTATGGCTCAAAAGTTTGGCGTACAGAAAACATTTGCCAAACCTATTGCACGAGCAGAACTTTTAAAAGCGGTTAGGGAACTTTTAGGCGATGCATGATGTATGCGACGAATCTTTAACGGGGGTATTATTATGATTGTTAATAAGATTATGACAACAGAGGTTATTACGATAGGAATGGATGATACTTTGGAACAAATACAAAGGCTCTTCGAAAAGCACAAATTTCATCACCTTCTGATTACGGAGTATAAGGAGCTCATTGGTATTATATCTGATCGTGATATACTTAAAGAGATCAGTCCATCTGTAAATACCCTTTCAGAAAATAATCGATCCCGGGAAACTCTTAAGAAAAAAGCTCATCAGATTATGATAAGAAAACCGATAACTGTTGAACCGGATACCCTTGTAGATGATGCAGCGAATATTATGTTAAAAAAGAATATTTCTTGTCTTCCAGTTGTCTCACCTTCAGGGAATATTCAAGGAGTCTTGTCATGGAAGGATATCCTCAAGTTTTACATAGAAAGGAATAACGAATTGCAAGAGATCTTGGAGTGATTATTTAATATTAAGCGCTCTTTGTTTATTTGTTTTAAAACCGCATCACACACCTTTAACCCACTGTAATTTATCACGCAAAATAAGAAATTTGTCATTTAAACTCAGAAATTTGAAGTGGTCAGGAGGTCCAGACACAAAAAACCTGTCTGACTTCCGGGGGTGGAATTAACATGTTGTATTTGTGCCATCTTGTGGTATTTTCGCCTTTCTCCGATGGCTTGAACGGGCGTCAGACAGTGTCAATAATTGGCTATAATCAGCTCTCTTCCGGTTTTTTGTTCATCTTTGGCCACGGTATATTTTAATGTGACCGGCTCCATGCTAAAATCTTTAAAGACATCTCTCATCTCGGGATGATCATTAATGCTTAATATAAACTTGGCTTTTAGGACGGCGAACGTTTCGGACATCTTGCGATAATCCTGCAGTTCTAAATTGTGCTCGTAATACGGTGCCTTATAATAGGGCGGATCAATATAGAAAAACGTATCGGGCCGATCATACCTTTTTATAAAATCCTGCCAGGGAAGATTCTCGATGGTCACCGGCGCCAGGCGCAAATGAACCTCCGACAGCTCCTCCTCGATGCGCAATAGATTGATTCTCGGCCTGCGCATGGGCCCTGGTCCGAACGTCCTGGACCTAACCCTTCCTGCAAAAGAATGCCGCTGCAGATAATAATATCTGGCAGCCCTCTGGATATCCGTCAAACCACCGGCTTTTTGCTGGCGCTTCCAGTCCTCGAACCATTCCCTTGAGGATAAAAGCCACTTGAATTGCTTTAAAAATTCCTCAAGATGGTTCTGGAGAACCCTGTAAAAGACGATTAAGTCGCTGTCTAAATCGTTGATGGTTTCGTATTTTGACGGTTTTTTCCGGAAGAAGACCCAGGCCGCGCCGGCGAATACCTCGCAATATGCCTTATGTTTCGGCATCATGTTGATGATTTTTTCAGAAAGTTTTGATTTTCCACCAATATATGGGAGTGGGCTGTTCATGATGTACAGCGCTGAGATAAGTCAGCGGTCAAAACTGAGATAAGTCACCGGCATTTTTGCCGGTCAATTATCAAAGATGGTTTGATAATTCAAGAGATCAACGGTTTTTGGATCTTTAGGCGGTGCTCCGTCAGGAACGGTACCGCAAACGAGGCTTACCTCATTGGAATTCCCGCTTTCATATCCTTCGGTGTCGAATGCTCTCAAGATAAAATAATAAGTTTTGGTTTCGTCAAGATTGTCGATTTTACATGTCGTTTCTGTGCCCTGGAAAGCCGGATTAGCATAGTCATATCCTTGGCCCTTCTCGCGCACAAAAGCCCTATATCCGGCCAAATCAGGCTCGCTATTCGGGGTCCATGACAAGGTCGCAGAGATTGCATAAGCCGCGTGCGGTATACAAAAAATACATCCGATCAAAAAAGATAGCATCACTAATCTTAAGACCCATTTTCTCATGATTCATCTCCTTATTTTATTCATTAATACGGACCGGAATAAGCAATGCTATGTCACCGCCCCCGTCCATGTTGTCAAATTCGCTGATTTTAATTTTGCCATGCTCTTAAACCTCCAGTTCTGAAATCCTGTCACGTTCTTCCCGTGTCGACAGTTCAATATCTTTAAGCAGATCGAGCTTTTCTTGTTTTGAAAGTTTCTTCGGATTCCGATCACTGTGTTCAAGAATAGAAGCATCAACTCTTTGTCTTATTTTATTTGATAAGGCATGTTGAATCCAATCTTCTATACCACCAACACCTAACCAACTTTCTAATACTTTCTTTTCATCATCTGTAATTGTAATTATTATATCCATTTATATTTTCTCCTTTAACATATTAATGTTCCTGAAAAATAAGTACCAGTACGTATATCTGTTTGCGCATCCCCCTGTTCTTGATAGAATGTAACCTTGGCCGTATCATTAATATCCATATCCCCAACAATAGCAATAAGGCAAGTAATATATGGTGCATCTATTGAAAATAATGGAGAAAAATTATAATAATAATTTCTATTTGAAGTAGTAAGAGTTATCGCATAATATCCACCAGCAGTATCCACATTACCAAGTCGTAATTGAACATTTAGTTGATATTTACCACTTACAGGAGCAGTGAAGGTATTAGAAGCAACATTATTACCTATATCAAATATTTCATTATTGAATATTATATCTACTGGACTTCCAACAGCCAGATTCTCTTGATAGGAATTATTCGTTATTAAAAAACACGGTTGACCAGTATTAACCATTTCACCATCATCAGAGACACTAATAGTTGAACACTCCTGAACCCCTTTAGCTCCTCCATCGCCTCTAACGAGCCGGTTGTCGGCAATGACCACGTCTGCGGTGACCGGATTAATCACCGCTTCCTGCTCGATCCACACCCCCTGATCCGCGTAATCGTCCGGCCGGACTTTATAAGGATGGCTGGAAACATCCTCGGCATCCGTGGCCGTGGCGTCGAACATAAAATAAAACAGCAGCCCTCCCACCGCGCAAATGGCGCGATCCCCGTCAGCAAGATCTTCAACCGAATACGAATCCAGGGCCCGGGCCGCACCTCCGGTCAGGGCCGTGCAATTATAAGTTGTAAGTGGCATATTTTAACCTCGTTTTTGCGTTTAAGATGATTCGAAGGATAGCGTAAACGCATTCGCCGTATAGCCATCACCGGCCGCGTCAACCACCCGTTTGATCCAGACAGCCTGATATTCATTCTGGGCCAGATCCCCGATGTTCAGCACATCCTCATGGGTCTTGGAGTCCGGGCTTTTATAGGACAGCCCGGTGCCTTCGCTGGATTGCGTTCCTGCATTAGTTCCCAGGGCTATGGAAATCTCGTCATTGGTTGCCGGCGTAAAGCTCTCGATCCACGCCTTGACCGCCCCCCAGGTGTCCGTATTTTCGTTTTTCACGAAAATTTTCCGGTATTCGGTATCCCCGGACACACGTTCGGCCTCGCTCACATCGTCAAAAATATTCTCTTCCACGCCGGAAGTGATTTCGTTTTCCGTATCGATATCTCCGCCGTGGGAGTCACCCTCGGCCCAGGTCGTGCACTGGTAAAACTTGATATTGTCCGATGATAATGTCATACTTTCCCTCCTTAATTAAATCCCCAGGTATCCGAGTCGCCCCAGGCGTCCGAATCGCCCCATTGATCCGGCGACGGGATATCGTAAACCCCCTGTATGGTTTTTTGCAGGTAAATATCGTAAACCCCCTGCATGGTTTTTTGAACTACGATGCTGTATTTTCCCTGGATGGTGTCCCGGATCAAAATATCATATTTCCCCTGCACGGCGGCCTTCACCAAAATGTCATACTCGCCCTGGAGCGTTTTCTGAAGAAAAATATCGTAGATCCCCTGCATAGCTTTCTTCACGAAATCAATGTCGTATTTTCCCTGGATAATCTTGCGGATCAAAATGTCGTATTCCGCCTGCAGCAGCTTTTGGAGAAATTCTACGGATATTTCTACGCCCTTAATTTGCAGTTGGTCGATCACGTTGCTGCGGGCCGATCCCAGGCGATGAAGAATTTTTTGTACCTCCACGCCAAAACTGCTCATAGCGTCCAGGTCATGGGTGATAGTTATGATATCGCCGGGCTCCACTTCACAATTATCCAAAAACACGGAAAAATCGGGCATTTTTCGCACGGCCTTGTGGTGGTCCAGCAGAAACGCCCCCACATGATTCACCATCGATTCGGACGTCACCGCGTCAAACAAAAATACGTCGGTAGACCCTTTCCACCCCTGCTGGCCATACCGAGCGATAGAGGTAGCATCGGAAAATGGCTTGTTGGCCGCATAATCTTCGGAACGGTTGCTTTCCGTGCTGTGGTTCCGGTCATAATAGATCATGAAATAATTAATCAGATCCTCGAACGCGGTGCGCTGCACGGACATGGAATCCAGCTTGATCTCATTTTTCAAAATATTGTGGGTGCTATATTGAGAATTTTTCCTGACGATCAACTTGGCCTTTCCGGCCGGGGATACGAAAAAGCGGCTCCGGCATTGCAGGGCCAGGCGCATGAACAGATTCTCGGCCCGGACCGGCTCGTTGATGAGCAGGGCGAACACATAGCTATGGGTATCGTAAAACGTGCCCGCGTCCGCAAACGAGGCAGCATCGATATCTTCGGACGGCGCACCCAGCAGCTCGCACCAGATATGTTTGAACATATGGTCGCAGCGCTCGATCAGGGCGTCGGGCGTGCCCGTATAGGTTCCGGCTCCGTCATCCTGATATCCGTCGAAATTGGCGGTCACCAACTCGCCGACCCGGACGTCGGCAATTGAGTTGCCTGACAGGGTAATGGCGCCGGATCGGGTGACCGTGCCGTCCTTGCTAGCCGCGCCGGTTTTGGTGGCCGTGCCGTCTTTGCTGGCGGACCCGGTCTTGCTGGCGGACCCGGTCTTGCTGGCCGCTCCGGTTTTGGCAACTCCCGTAGCGGGCCCCGAGTCAGTGGTCGGGGTAAATTTCACTTCCAGCCAGACTTCAGACACTCGAACGTCCGAACCGTAACTGGAGCATTGGAGGATAATTTTGCCGGCGTTCAGCTTGGCCCACGTGTTAAAATAGCTGTTGACCGCGATCCATGAACTTTTGAACACCCCGGTCGCATTTCCGGCCACAGAACATCCGGACAGGTACTCCCAGCCGCTGTCGTACAGCTGGGCCCATACGGTCCCGGTACCGAAATAATCGGGGAGATACATGCACATCCTGACGTGCGTGGGCGGGCATCCATAGTCCTCGTAGTAGGTTTTTTCCACTTTGGCTT